>Ga0137307_100102_pt1 | contig 131352 bp, 115 predicted proteins | sample NAcewD2O_March_2_FD_97180 | JGI IMG/M metagenome (GOLD analysis project Ga0137307, IMG submission 97180) | Mouse cecal microbial communities from Vienna, Austria - N-Acetylglucosamine amended D2O_March | ecosystem: Host-associated > Mammals > Digestive system > Large intestine > Cecum | place...
GGAAACGATACTGGATGATTTCACTCAGGTAATGTTGGAACGAGAGGCACTTGTATTGGAATTGCTGATACAAGAGGGATATTTTGAATGTGGAGATAAATGACATGAAAACACCCAAAATGGTATTGTTTGATTATGGTCAGACGCTGATTGCAGAACCGAAGTTTGACGGGGTAAAGGGAACAGAGGCTGTCTTACGATATGCAACAAAAAATAAGTATCATTTGTCGGCAGAGCAGGTGCAAGCCAAAGCAAATGAAATTAACCGGGAACTTGGGAGATTTGATCCTGAGAAAAGGCACTTATTTCAGATAGAGATACCCGACACAATGTTTACGCCTTATCTTTATGAATCGCAGGGAATAGAGATTGCATTAAGCAACTCTGAAATTAATACGGTATTCTGGAATGCCGCTGCTCCGGGAGTGCCGACAGAGGGGATAAAAGATTTTTTAAGATATTTGAAAAACAAGGATATCCGCACAGGTGTAATCAGCAATATTTCTTATGCCCCTTCTGTGGTTGCAGAGCGTATTAACAGACTGCTTCCGGAAAATGCTTTTGAATTTATCATTACCTCAAGTAATTATATCTTCCGCAAACCAAACAAAAGGATATTTGATTTGGCTTTGGAAAAAGCTGAATTACAGCCGGATGAAGTCTGGTATATCGGAGATCAGTATGAATGCGATGTGAAAGGCTCCTTAAATGCCGGTCTTCTGCCGATATGGTACATAGGGGCGATTGATCTGCCTTACACAGAAGATATAAATATCTTGACGGTAAAGAATTGGAATGAAATAGAGCGGTACATGGAGGGATAGCGTGTGCAGAGAACAGAAAATGTCGAATTAACGGTTTTATGCCTGATTCATCGAAATGATAATTACCTTCTACAAAACAGATTAAAAGATGATTGGAAAGGTTTGACTTTGCCCGGAGGACATATTGAAAAAAATGAATCTATCATAGATGCTGTCATTCGGGAAATGAAAGAGGAAACGGGACTTGATATTCAGAATCCAAGATTATGTGGAATCAAGCAATTTCCCATTGAGAATGGGCGGTACATTGTATTTTTATTTCATACAGACGAATTTCTCGGAGAAGTAACATCATCAGAGGAGGGAGAAATGGTTTGGGTAAAAAAGTCAGACCTGTCAAAGATGAATACTGTAAATGACTTACCGCCACTTCTTCAAGTGATGGAAGATGATAATTTAACGGAATTTCAATATGTAATTGAAAACGGTAAATGGAATGTGATTATTAAATGAAAGGATCTTCTTATGGGAAAACTAAATGTTGACGGAACAGAGATACAAGTCTTACAGATTGAAGAAGACGATTATATCTCTTTAACGGATATGGTAAGAAAAATTGATAACGGACCTTCTCTGATAGAAAAATGGTTACGCAACAAGAATACAATAGAATTTCTCGGTATATGGGAAGAAATATATAATGTAGATTTTAATGTTGCTGCCTATGAAGAAATCATGCTGGGAGCGGGATTAAACCGCTTTATTATGTCGGTTAAGCAGTGGGTTTCCCGCACAAATTCAAAGGGTATTGTGGCAAAGGCAGGACGGTATGGAGGGACATACGCATATAAAGATATTGCATTTGAGTTTGCAAGCTGGGTATCTCCACAATTCAAATTATATCTTATCAAGGAATTTGAACGGTTAAAGAAAGAAGAACAGGCTCTGCTTGGATGGAGTGCCAAAAGGGAATTGGCAAAAATTAATTATCGGATACATACTGATGCGATTAAGGTCAATATTATTCCACCGGAACTTACAGCACAGCAGACTTCTATCATCTACGCATCGGAGGCTGACGTGCTGAATATGGCTTTATTTGGTATGACAGCGAAACAATGGAGGGATAATAACCCCGATAAAAAAGGCAATATTCGAGATTATGCAAGTATAAATGAATTGATATGCCTATCAAACATGGAAAACATCAATGCAGTACTGATAGAAGATGGGCTGAGCCAGAAAGAACGCTTAATAAAACTAAATAAAATTGCAATACATCAGATGTCTATTTTGGAAGAACAGACTACAAAGATTTTGAAGTGATTTAATTCCCCCGAATTCGGGGGAATTAAAATTACCACAGCTCAAGACTATCTTCCGCATCCACCCACATCTGCATATTTCCTTCAAGATACAATCTTGCATACTCAAGCGGCTCATCTATTGCCAGAGCATTTAAGGCACATTCAGAGCAGGGAGTGGTTTTCAAACCTTCTTCTGCTTTGTTGCAGTCTATCCGCAAGAAGTAACCTGCATAGGTATATACGTCAATGCTGTTATGGTGGATATTGTATGTTGCGTAAATCATATTCATTTTATCTGTCCTCTTTTCATTGAGTTTTTGAAAGCATTTCAATCAGTTTACCAATTCCCGTATATTTTGTGTTATAATGTTTTATGTGATTTTGTTTCCCTCATTTTTTCCCTTATCAGGGTTCGTAATGCCCTGCAAGAAGATATAACACAAGGGAAACTTTAAGGGAAAGTTCACCTGCGATAAACTTAGTGTTTTCAAGGGTTGGCGGAGATTTTAATAAACAAATATAACAGTTAATGTTTCCCTTAAAAATCATCAAATCACAATCGGAATTTATATTGGACAATCAAAGAATGATTATGAGCAATCATGTGGAGATTGCATTTCAAATGTGCGAATCCAAGTGACGAAACAGACATAGCGACGAATTAGAAGAGGGAGGGAATCGATTTATGGAGAAAAAATTAAGCATTGTAGTGGAGCATTGTCCTCAAAACCACAAATGCCCGGCTGTAAAAGTTTGCCCGGCGGGCGCGTTAAGCCAGAAAGATTTTGAAGCGCCCCAGATTGATTATGACAAGTGTATCGGCTGTGGCAAATGTGCAAAACTTTGCCCGAAAAAGGCGTTGGTGCTGGCGTAGGGTTTTGGTTTTGGAACGGTATGGTACTGTTGCTTTCGGAAAAACATCTCAGAAATATTGACAAGAAAACTTGGCAACACTATAATGAGAATATGACAAGAAAACTTGGCGATGTGGATTGGGGGTTATTCCGTGGACAGAGAAGAAATTTTGGAAAGAAGCAGAGCGGAAAATAGAAATAAGGACATCTATGAACTTGAGATTTTAAAACAGGCAAGTGCGAAAGCGACCATCGTAATGATGGCTCTTGTGGGAGTCTTTACTATTGTACAGATGCTTCTCGGAGGCGGCATACATTGGGGGCTGTGGGCGCTTTCTTTTACGCCCGAGATGGTGACATTATGGGTGAAATACAGGAGATTCCGACATAAACGTGAGTTTGCCATGGCAGTCGTCTATACTATAATGGTATCTGTAATGTCGGGATATCATGTGTATTGTCTGATTGCATCTTCTCTGGTTTTGTAAGGCGGTGATGACTTGGACGATAAACTGATATTAAAAAACCGTCTTAAGGAAGCGCGGGCGGAGCGGAAATTATCACAAAACCAACTGGCGGAACTGGTTGGCGTATCCCGCAATACGATCAGTTCAATCGAAACGGGACAGTTTAATCCCACAGCTAAATTAGCGTTGGTTTTGTGCATTGCGCTTAATAAAAAGTTTGAAGAATTATTTTATTTTTAAGCGGACGATAAGGGGCTTGGGACAGACAAACAGGGGGGGGCGGGGATGCCGGTGGACCGCTGCTCCGGGAGAAACGAAGGAAATGACAGAGGTTAAGTTTTATGAAGAGATAGCGGACGAACGGCTTGCGTTTGCGGTCATACTGTCCAAGGCACAGGATAAATATGTGTTCTGCAGACACAGGGACAGGGAAACATGGGAAATACCCGGAGGGCATCGGGAACGTGGGGAGGATATTTTGGAAACGGCAAAGCGGGAACTGTACGAGGAGACAGGCGCTCTGGAATTTCAGATAGCCCCGGTCTGTGTATATTCCGTCACGGTGTCTGACCATGCCGGTCATGGTGAAGAATCTTTTGGTATGCTGTTTTTTGCCGAGATTGCGCGTTTTGAGGAGGAACTGCACAGCGAGATTGAGCAGATTGCGCTGATGGATAAACTGCCGGATGGGCTGACATATCCCGATATCCAGCCACGGCTCATGGAAGAGGCGGGGAGACGGGGATATCTGTAACATATATATAGTGTTACTCGACAAGCCCCCCTTTTTACAGTAGGAAACAAAGAATGGACGCGTTTTAATTTGTGGTCGTCATGGCAAATCTTGTTTTTAGAGGAAAGGAAGGCATGGAAAATGAAAAAACGGAGTATCTATTTAAAGAAATTATTGAAGAAATTAAAGAAGTGTATTTAGAGGAAGGCGAAACAAAATTGTGTGCGGACAGCCAATGGTGTGTCTATGCAAAATCTTCGGATCTGGATTTAGAATCTGCATGTTATGTGCTTCCCTATCCCGCGTATGATGTGGAGACAGATGAGGAGACCTTTCCTGAACTGGCTGTGCAAAATGGTCTTGACGTGGTTTATACGCATGATATGCTGCAGGATGTTATTATGTCTGCGCTGGATCAGAAAGAAAACGCTGCGGTACAAGAACTGTATAAGGCGATTCTTTACTATGAAGAAAACGATACGTTCATGGATCTTGGCTGAAATACAGGTTTAGGAGAACAGCGCGTAATTATATGGGAAAGCAGATCAATTACTACATGGGATATCACGATTTTTTGTCTGTTGCGCAGGCTGCTCTGGACAGCGGCTGCGTCATTTACAGACATACATATGAGGACGGCAGATGGCGGTTGATTCCGGGAACTACGCTGGATGTGGTACAACCGGACTGCCGCGAATATTATTTTCACATTCCCGAAATCGGGGGATTTGATGTGACACGGGCATCCCAAAATGAATATGTTGCCGACGAAGCGTGGCTTGGCGTGATCGAAGCGGGTTTTTGCATTCCGGGAAAACAGGAGATTGTGAAAAACAGGCTTTACATTGTGACCGGAAGGTATACGGATGATGGCGACTGGATTCCCCGCCCGGACATGCTCACAAAAGTATATAATAAGCTGGTGCGTGTTGTAAAGAAGGTGGCTCCCTATACCGAGTTTGCGCATTTTGTTGTAAATCCGATGTATGCGGGGGAAAAGCATACAAGCAAAGAATATATTTCCGCTGTATTTTACGAGCTGGTACAAAAGGAAGATTACAAATTGGGCTAGTGTACTAGCGGGGATGCCGGAATGGTTTGGAAACGGGCAGACATTGACGGGCATCCAGAAAAAGGAAATTACTTGATTTGGAGGGAAAAATTTGATCGACTTGCAGGATAAAAAGATATGCCCCACCATGGAAGAGTTGGGCGAATATGTCAGAAATCCCCTTTTCACGCAGTTTTGCTCGGAGATTAAGAGTGCTTATAAGTGCGGGGAAAAAATGGAGTACAGCTCCTGCAGCTGGGAGAAGGGATGGAACGTGAAGTGGAAGAAGGCGGGAAAATCATTGTGCACGGTCTATCCGAGAGAGGGGTATTTTACCGTTCTGGTGGTGGTTGGCAAAAAGGAAAAGGCTGCTGTGGAAGAAATGCTTCCTGCTTGTACGGCGCAGCTACGGCAAATTTATCAACAGACGCAGGAGGGAAACGGGCAGCGGTGGCTGATGATTGATCTGGAGGATGAAGAAGACCTGTACAAAGATGTTCTTAGGCTTATCCGGATAAGAAGGGGCGCAGACTGACTTGCATAGTCAATCCGCGCCCCATAGCGTTTGCAAGTTTACCCTTTCGCCGCCTCCATCAGAATACTGACGCAGAGGTCAATTCCCAGATTCCCGGCATTCATGTACAGGTCATAGTTTTTCGGATCGCCCCACTCGTGGGTGGTAAGCGCGTTGTAGAAATTTTTTCTTCTCTTGTCATTCTTTTTCAGTGCGTTTTCGGCTTCCGCCTTCTGGATGCCCTCCCGCTCGATTGCACGCTGTATCCGTTTTTCATGGTTGGCATAGACAAACACATGCAGGGCGTTTTCCACATCCTTCAAAATATAGCCGGAGGCTCTTCCGACGATCACGCAGTTTCCTTCTTCTGCCGCCTTTTCGATGATGCGCTTTTCCTCCAGAAAAAGCTGGTCCGCAAGGGGCAGGTTCTTATTGCCGGAAAGTCCGCCCAGAGGGGTTTTGGACAAGTTTAAAAGGACATTGCCGGAGCTGCTCTCCTCAAGGGTTTCAATGTTATAAAACGGTATGTCAAGTTTCTGCGCCGCCTCCAACAGGATATTCCGGTCATATAGTTTATATCCCAGCGATTCCGCCAGTCTTTTTCCGATCTCGTGTCCCCCGCTGGCATAACGCCGCTCGATTGTGATGATGTTATACATAAATGCGTCCCCCTTTCTGCTGCTGAATGTGTTTTCCTTCTTACTTATTATTATAAACAATCCCGGGACATATCTCAAACTGTTTTTACAAGCGTATTTGTTTTTGGGGAGGGCATACATCCGTTGCAAAATTGCATTGTTTACCAGAGTCGATTTTGAACATGCAATTTTAAAATACGCCCGACACAAAAATTTCAATGCCGATCAGGATCAGGATCGTGCCGCCAAGCACAGTCGCCCGGTCTGAATATTTCGTTCCGAATTTCTTCCCGATATCCAGCCCCGCCATGCAGATCACAAAGGTAACCGCCGCAATGATAAGGGCGCAGACAAACGCCATGGTAAACCCGTATTTCGCAATGGTAAAGCCCACGGACAGGGCGTCTATGGATGTGGCGATCCCCTGCAGCAGGAGGGTAGTCATGTCTGTTCCGGGCTTTTCTGTCTCGTCATTGCCGCCCTTTATGCCGTCCGCGAACATTTTGCCGCCGATGAAAAGCAAAAGCGCCAGAGCGATCCACGGCACCAGTTTTTGAAAGGCGGTAAAATATCGGATGAAGGTGTGGACGCAGACCCAGCCCGCTAGTGGCATTGCCGCTTGAAAAAAGGCGAACACGCCGGCGATGCCGCACATTTTTTTCCGCGTCATATCCGGCTTGTGCAATCCGTTTGCCAGAGATACGGAAAAGGCGTCCATGGAAAGCCCGACTCCGAGCAGCGCGCTGTTAAAGAAAAACAAGTAATCCCACTCCATCTTTCGTTCCTCCTGCGTTAGAAATGAAAAAAACCAAGTACAGTTTCGGAAACTATACTTGGAATATGTTTAAAAATACACAGACTTCACGTATAGTTTCACTATACATGAGTCTCGCAATTTAAAACAAGCCAGACCGGACGGTCAGTATGTTGACTTGTTACGATATACGCTTGCTACTCCCCCATGGGAATGATATTAAAAGAAATTTATCATCAAAAAGGGCATTTGTCAACAGTTGTTTTCCAGTAACTGTCAAAACTGTCAAAACCGCCAAATCCGCCAAATCCGTCCGGCGGACCGTTGATGCCGGGCGGGGCATTGTGCTACAATATACAGGAAAGGCGTCATTGGTCTGGCGGGACAGGGGGACAGGATGAAAAAGATTTTAATTACCGGCGGCACCACGTTTGTCAGCAAGTACGCGGCGGCGTATTTCGTGCAGAGGGGATATGAGGTTTATGTGCTCAACAGAAATACGAAGCCGCAGGTGGACGGCGTCAGATTAATAGAAGGGGACAGGCACTGTCTGGGTGATGCGTTGAAGCGGTTTTCCTTCGACAGTGTGGTTGACATAACTTCTTATGACGCGCGGGACATCACAGACCTGTGCGATGCGCTCGGCTCCTTTGGGCAGTACCTTATGATCAGTTCGGGCGCGGTGTATCCGGAGGACGCAGAGAAGCCGTTCCGGGAAGAATCGCCAAGGGCAGTCAATCGGTTTTGGGGAAAGTACGGGGCGGACAAAATGGAGGCGGAGACGGAGCTGTTAAAAAGAGTCCCGGATGCGTATCTCTTAAGACCGCCATACCTTTACGGACCGATGAATAATGTGTACAGAGAGGCGTTTGTGTTTGACTGTGCGAAGGCGGACCGAAAGTTCTATCTGCCGGGAGACGGCGGGCAGCGGCTGCAGTTCTTTCATGTGAGGGACCTGTGCGGCGTTATGGAAGCGGTCATGGAGACAAAACCCGCCGCCCATATTTTGAATGTGGGAAATACAGGGACTGTGTCAGTCAAAGAATGGGTGACCATGTGCTATGCCTGCTTCGGCAAAGAACCTTCCTTTGTGAATGTTTCTAAAGAGATCGAGCAGAGAAACTATTTCAGCTTTTATGACTATGACTATGAGCTGGATGTGCGGAAAATGCAGGCTGTCTATCCGAATACCATCCCGTTTGAAGAGGGGCTAAAGGAAGCCGCAAAATGGTATCGGACAAATGAAGAAGCGGTCAATAAAAAGGCTTATTTTGCGTATATTGATGAAAATTTGGCGTGACGAATGCGCGGCGGCGCGAAGTTGCTTTTTGCCTGTTTTTATGGCATGATGAAGAGCAGAGAATCTCGATTTTTATTATAAATTTAAGACGCTGTTTTTTGGAGAACATGAGGTCGGTTCTTATCAGAAAGAAGGAGGTATGCTATGAGATTACTTGTGATTGGCGGCGTGGCGGCGGGGACGAAAGCCGCGGCAAAATTCAAGAGGGTAAACCCGGAGGCGGAGGTGACCATTGTCACAAAGGGCAAGGACATTTCCTACGCGGGATGCGGGCTTCCCTATTATGTGGGCGGGGCGATCCCGGAGAAGGAGCAGCTCATTGTCAATACGCCGGAGAAATACAGTTCCCTCACCGGCGCCATGGTTTATCCCCAGCGGGAAGTGGTGTCGCTTGACACGGACGCAAAGAAGGCGGTGGCGAAGAATCTGCGCACGGGCGCGGAAGAGATTTATGAATATGACGCGTGTATCGTGGCGGTGGGGGCTTCCCCGGTGGTACCGCCTCTGCCGGGATTAAATCTGCCGGGCGTTTTCGTGATGCGCACGCCGGACGACGCGATTGAGACGAGGGATTACATAGCGGGTGACGATGTGAAGCGCGCCGTGGTAGTGGGCGGCGGTTTCATCGGACTGGAAGTGGCGGAGAATCTGCTGGAAAAAGGGCTTTCGGTGACGCTGATTGATATGGCGCCCCAGATCATGCCGGGATTCGACGGGGAGATGGCGGACTACGCGGTGCGGCATCTTGCGAAGAAAGGCATCAAGGTGATGACATCCACGAAACTGGAAGGCGTGACCGGGGACGTGAGAGCGGAAGGGGTGCAGACGGACAAGGGGCTGCTCCCTGCGGACGTGGTGATTCTCTCCATCGGCATCCGCCCGAACACGGGATTTTTGCAGGATACCGGGATAGAGATGTTTAAGGGAACGATTCTGGTGGATGACAGGATGGCGACGAACGTGGCGGATGTCTATGCGGCGGGCGACTGCGCCATGGTGAAGAATCGTCTCACAGGGGAGAGACAGTGGTCGCCCATGGGTTCCTCCGCCAACATGGAGGGACGTACCCTCGCGCTTGCCCTCGGCGGCAGAGATGCGGCTTATCCGGGCGTTCTGGGAACGGGCGTGGTGAAGCTGCCGGGGCTTTCGGGCGGCAGGACCGGGCTTTCCGAAGAGCAGGCGAAAGCGGCTGGGTACGAGCCGGTGTGCGCGCTGGCGGTGACGGACGACAAGGCGCACTACTATCCCGACAGCGCATGGTTTGCGATCAAACTGGTGGCGGACAAAGCGACGCACAAGCTGCTTGGCGTGCAGGTACTGGGACCGGGCGCGGTGGATAAGGTGACGGATATCGGTGTGATGGCTGTGACTTTTGGCGCTACGCTGGAGCAGATGACCTGTCTGGATCTGTCCTACGCGCCGCCTTTCTCCACGGCGATCCACCCCTTTGTGCAGGCGGTGCATATACTGTTAAATAAAATAACGGGTGATATGGATAGCTTTACGCCCGCGGAATATCTGGCGGGGGCGGCGGAAGGCTACCGCGTCATAGACGTGAATCCGATGGGACCTGTGATCGGGGGAGCCACTTACGTGGATCTGCTCAAGGTAAAAGGCGAGGTGCCGGGTCTTGCAAAGGACGAAAAGCTACTGCTTGTCTGTGCGAAAGGCAAGAGAGCTTATCTTTTGCAGAACAGGCTGAAACGCTACGGCTACACGAACACGAAGGTGCTGGAGGGCTCCTCCTTCTTCAACGTGGTGAAAGTGGACAGCAAGCCCGGCGTAGTGACGGTGCCCGCGGAGGAGATTACCCGCGTGAAGGCGCTTGGCTGTCTGCACAATAAGGGGACTAATAATTTTAACGTCCGTGTGATCACGAGAAACGGCAAGATTACCACGGCGGAGCACAAAAAGATCGCGGAGGCGGCGGAGCGGTTCGGCAGCGGCGACGTGGTTATGACGACGCGCCTGACCATGGAGATCGTGGGCGTGCCCTTTGACCAGATCGAGAATATCCGTGCATTTCTGGCGGAGGAAGGTCTGGAAACTGGCGGCACAGGCTCCAAGGTGCGCCCGGTTGTGGCGTGCAAGGGAACGACCTGTCAGTACGGGCTGTTAGACTCCTACGCTTTATCCGACAAGATACATGAGCGGTTCTTCCACGGCTACGCGTCCGTGAAGCTGCCGCACAAGTTTAAGATCGCGGTGGGCGGCTGCCCGAACAACTGCGTGAAGCCGGATCTGAATGATTTCGGTATCGTGGGACAGCGGGTGCCGGCGATTGATCTGGAGAAGTGCCGGGGCTGTAAGATCTGTCAGGTTTCACTGGCGTGCCCGGTGGAGGCGTCGCAGGTGGTGGACGGCAAGCTGGTGATCGATCCCGACAAATGCAACAACTGCGGACGCTGTGTGGGCAAATGCCCCTTCAAGGCGTCGGAGGAGAGCGTGTACGGCTACCGCATCTACATCGGCGGGCGCTGGGGCAAGAGAGTGGCGCACGGGCAGAAGCTGGATAAGATATTCCTCGATGAGGAGGAAGTGCTTTCCGTTCTGGAAAAGGCGATCCTGCTGTTCCGCGAACAGGGCAATACGGGAGAGCGGTTTGCGGATACGATAAGCAGGCTTGGCTTTGAGAACGTGCAGGCACAGCTTATGGCGGATGATTTGCTTTCGAGGAAGGAAGCGATTCTCGGGGCGAAGGTGCATCTGAAAGGCGGGGCGACCTGCTAATGTGGACAGGAAGTGATATGCAAACATCTGATACATGGTGTCTGCGTATCACTATGTTATGCGCAGGAAGAATGACCGATTCGGTCAAACTCTCTGGCAGAAGATGTTATGAGGAGTAAGCGGCAGAAAAAATGGAGTGTATCAGTATCAGTCATAAAACGGCGGATTCCGGGGAGCGGGAGAAGTTTTATATCCCGAAAGAGAAGACAGGCGATTTCCTGCAAAAAATCCGGGCGGTTACGGGGGTGAAGGCGTGTGTGATTCTCTCCACCTGCAACCGCACGGAGATTTATGTGGAGGGGGAGGAAAACCGCTTCTGTGAACTGGAGAAAGCGCTTGGTACGTTTTCGGGAAACGAGGTGGAGCAGATCAGGAGCCTTGCCAGAAGATATCAGGGAAAAAGGGCGCTTTACCATCTTTTTCGCGTGGTCTGTGGCATGGAATCCATGGTGCTGGGGGAGGATGAGATTCTCGGGCAGACGCGGGACGCCTATCTGTCCGCAAAGGAGGCTGGGTATACCGGGTATGAGCTGAACAGCGCTTTTCAGGCGGCGCTCGCCTGTGCCAAGCGGGTAAAGACGGAGACGATGATTTCCAAGACGGCTGTCTCCGTAGCGACACTGGCGGCAAATGAGGTGGCGCGTCTGCCGCTTTCCCGTAAGACGGTGCTTCTGATGGGCGGCAGCGGGCAGATGGGCAGCATTATATTGAAGAATCTGCTCAGTCAGAAAAATGTCCGCATCATTGCTACGGTGCGGTCACACAAAGGCGTCTGCCAAAGCGGCGGTGAGCAGGTGGAGCATGTGGCGTATCAGAACCGCTACGCCGCGTTGGAGGAGGCGGACGCCATTATTTCGGCAACCGCAAGCCCCCACTATACGCTGACGGCGGGGCGGGTCAGGGAGGCCATACAGTCTCCGAAGGAACGGCTTTTCCTTGACATATCCATGCCGCCGGATCTGGATGCGGAGATCGGGAAACTGGCGCATTGCCGCCTCGTGGCATTGGACGATATCAAAAAGCTGGCGGAGGAGAACAACAGGCGCAAGCAGCAGGCATTTGCGGACGCGGAAGAGATTCTGGAGGAAGACTTAGAAAAGCTCTGTAAGGCGCTGGCATTCCATCGGTTTACCGAGACGGACGCGCACTGGAAGGAGCGGTATGCGGACTGTTCGGCGGAAAAACTGCTCTATCTGCTGCGGGACGGGCTGGACAGCGCCTCCTTTGAGAGGGTGCTGGCGGTATTGAAGTAAGAGGGAGCGTACACATGGGATATTTTCCTTTTTTTGTAGAACTGGAAGGAAAAAGGGGCGTAATCGTGGGCGGCGGCACGGTGGCTGCGAGAAAAGTGGAGAAGCTGCTCGCATTTGGACCGGAGCTGACGGTGATCGCGCCGGACATAGAGGCGTGTGTGAAGGCACAGGGGGAGCTGCTGCAAGAGGACGTGGCGGGCTCCCTTCGCTTTGAGGAACGCGTTTTTCGGATGGCGGATCTGAAAGGCGCGGACTTTGTGATTGCCGCCACGGACGATACGGCGCTGAACGGAGAAATTGCGGATTACTGCAAAGCGCGGCGGATCCCGGTCAATGTGGCGGACGACAGGGACAAGTGCACGTTTTTCTTTCCCGCGCTCATAAAGGACGGGGCGCTTACCGTGGGGATTTCCACAGACGGGAAAAGCCCGCTTGCGGCGTCGTGGGTGCGGCGGGAGATTGCGGGAATGCTGCCGGAGTCAATCGGGGAAGTGATTGACTTAATGGGTCAAATGCGCCCGGTGGTGATGGAGCTGGAAGAGGAGGAAAGCGCCAGAAAGGAACTGCTTGAGCGGCTGTTTTATTACTGTATGAAACGTTCGGAGAGAGAAAAGAACATAACTGCGGAGGAAGGAATGCCGGATACATGGATAAAATAAGAATCGGCACAAGGGGGAGCAGACTGGCTCTGCGGCAGGCGGCTCTCGTGCAGGAAGCCCTGTCATGTGCCTGCGGCGATATAGTGACTGAACTGGTCATTTTGCGCACAAGGGGGGATCGGATACAGGACAGCCCCCTTTCGGAACTTGGCGACAAGGGTGCATTTGCTTCGGAACTGGAGCAGGCGCTGCTCGCCGGACAGATTGATCTGGCGGTGCATTCCGCGAAGGACCTGCCGATGAGACTGGCGGATGGACTGACGACTGCCGCGGTTCTGCCGAGGGCGGATGTGCGGGATGTGCTGGTGGTGCCAAAGGGCGGCAGAGTGCCGGGAGACGGCGACCAGATATTCCGTCTCGGCACCGGCAGCAGGCGGCGGCAGTTCCTCGCGGGAAAAGTCTGGGAGAACGTGGTCTGTGAGGAGATCCGCGGCAACGTGGACACAAGGCTTCGCAAACTGCAGGAGGGCAGTTACGACGGCATTATTCTGGCGAAGGCGGGGCTGGACCGGCTTGAAATTGCTTTCGACAGGGAAGAGGCGTTTGCTTTTTATCCGCTCTCCCCGGAGGTGTTTCTGCCGGCGGCGTGTCAGGGCATCCTTGCGGTGGAGGCGGTGGAAGGCTCTGACGCGGCAGGTCTCTTCAAAGGGATTTCGGATGCGGAGACAGCGCTTTGTTACGCGGTGGAGCGGGAGGCGCTGGCGCAGATGTCGGCTGACTGCAGCGAGACCGCGGCGGCATGGTGCAGGATTCTGGGAGAGGAAGAGAGCCGGAACGGGGGTTCGTCGGAAACGCCATATGGGGCGGACAGACTGGTTCTGGATGTGATGTACGCGGACAGACGGGTTAAGATGACTGGACTGGTCAGTGAGGCGGAAGGCATACGGCTGGCGCGGTGTGCGGCGCAGAGCGTGAAAAGCCGGCAGGATAAAACGGCGTGCGCTGCAGCCGATAATGTAAAGCAAAAATAAAAAAAGCGGGTGTGCGGATTGTGAAGGAAGCAAATTTAGCAGACAGGCTGTAGGATTAGGGAGAACGGGGAACCTTGAGCGAGGGAAAGGTATATCTGGCGGGCGGCGGCTGTGGCGACGCGGAACTTCTGACGCTGCGGGCGTTAAAGGCTCTGCAGGAATGTGACACGGTGGTCTATGACAGTCTGGTGTCAGAGGATCTGTTACAGTGGACGCGTGCGGACTGCGAAAAAATATATGTGGGAAAGCGGTATGGCTGTCACAGCAAAAGACAGTCTGAGATCAATGCCCTTCTCGTGGAAAAGGTGCGGGCGGGGAAAACGGTGGTGCGCCTGAAGGGCGGCGACCCCTATGTGTTCGGCAGAGGCGGGGAAGAATTTATGGCGCTGCGGGACGCGGGCGTCCGCTGTGAGGTGATACCCGGCATTACGTCGGCGATAGCGGTTCCTGCGGCAGCAGGGATTCCGGTGACACACAGGGGTCTTTCGGACAGCGTGACGGTGGTGACGGGAACGGCGGCAAAAACAGGCGGCGGAGAGGAACTGCAGCTGGATTTTCACACGCTGGCACAGCTTAAGGGAACACTTGTGATCCTGATGGGGATGCATCATCTGGCGGAGATTGTGGTTGGGCTGCTGGCGGCGGGCAAGGACAGGCTTACGCCCTGTGCTGTTATTATGGAAGGAACGACGGACAGACAGAGAGCCGTGAGAGCGCCGCTTTTTGAACTGCCAGCGCGGGCGGCGGATTGGGGGATTACCTCCCCGGCGGTGATTGTGGTCGGCGCGGTGGCAAAACTGGAGCTCATCATGGCGGGAGAAGGCAGAGCAGAGGCAGGGCGGGAAACTTTCATTTACTCTGAGAAGATAGAAACGAACGGAGCGGAGAGGAAAGGAGAGAAAACTGCGGAGGCGGAATGCGGTGTGGCGGAAGGTAAGGAGTCATACGGTGCAGAGAGTGGGAGGAAAGCGGCGGATTGCACGGAGAAAAGGTTGTATGATATGCCTCTGGCGGGAGTCACCGTCGGCGTGACAGGGACGGCACACTTTGCGGACAGGATGTCATCCGTGCTCCGGGAAAAGGGCGCCGAACCGTGGAATATGAGCTTTATGGAGATTGAACCCAACGAAGAATCCCTGCCGGAGTTTTTGGGTTACGGCTGGCTTGTCTTTACCAGCCCCAACGGGGTGCGGGTCTTTCTGGAAAGGATGCGGCGGGAGCGGCGCGACCTGCGGACGCTGTCCGGGCACAAAATCGCGGTGATTGGTCCGGGAACGGCGGAAGCGTTTGAGGAAGTCGGAATCAATGTGGACTATATGCCGCCGGTTTATGATTCCTTGCATTTGGCGGAAGGGCTGGCGCACATCATTTTGGACGGACAGGACCGGACGAAAGGTCCGGGTGGCGAGGAAAGATGCCAAAAGGCTGGTGGGCAAGGGAGACAGTGCCCGGTACTCCTCCTGCGGGCAAAGCAGGGAAGCGACGTGCTGCCGCAGACTTTCCGTGAGCATGGAATCCCTTGTGAGGAGCATCCCCTTTATGAGCTGGGGGTGCAGGAGGAAAAGCGGGAAACGGTGGTCGCTAAGGAGCCGGACTATATTGTCTTTGGCTCCGCCATGGGCGCAAAGGCTTATTTTGAGGGAATGGAGAGGAGGGGCGCCCGGAACACGAAGAGCCGCTATGTGTGCATCGGGGAACAGTGCGCAAAGGAAGTGCAAAAGTATGCGGCGCAGCCGCCCCTGATTGCAGAGAAAGCGGATGTGGGCGCCATTGTTGATTGTCTTTGCAGTGATAGCGTGAGAAATGGGGCATTCTCCGAACGGATCTGAGTCACAGCAGAGGGTGACCCGTTAAGAAGTATTAAGTTTACCGTAGAAAGGAAGAGAAACCATGTACCGATTCAGAAGACTGAGAAGGGATGAGAGAATCCGCGCCCTGATGCAGGAGACGAGATTGCACCCGAAGGATTTTATTTACCCGCTATTTGTGATAGAAGGAGAAAAAATCAAAAATGCGGTGGATTCCATGCCGGGTGTTTTCCAGTATTCCATTGACCGTCTGGATGAGATTTTAGACCGGGTGAAAGAGGCTGGTATCGGGGGCGTCATGCTTTTTGGCATCCCGGTCCATAAGGACCCGCAGGGGAGTCAGGCATACGCGCAGGACGGCGTCACCCAGAGGGCGGTCCGCTATATCAAGGAGAAGTACTCGGATATCTATATCGTGGTGGATGTGTGTTTGTGTGAATACACTTCCCACGGGCATTGCGGGATGGTGCGCGGGGAGGAGATTCTCAATGACGAGACGCTGCCGTATCTGGTGAAGATGGCGGTGAGTCTGGCGGAGGCGGGTGCGGATATGGTGGCGCCCTCGGATATGATGGACGGCAGGGTGGCGGCGATCCGGGAAGGGCTGGACCGGGCAGGCTTTACCCGGACGCCGGTTATGGCGTACAGCGCGAAGTTTGCCTCCGCCTACTATGGACCTTTCCGGGACGCGGCGCAGTCGGCGCCGGGATTCGGGGACCGCAAAAGCTACCAGATGGACTTTGCCAACGGGCAGGAGGCGCTGCGGGAAATCCGTGCGGACATAGACGAAGGGGCGGACATTGTGATGGTCAAACCTGCCCTTGCCTATCTGGATGTCCTGAAGGAGGCGGCGCTTACGTTCGACATGCCCCTTGCGGTGTACAATGTGAGCGGGGAGTACGCCATGGTAAAGGCGGCGGCAGAGAGAGGGTGGATCGACGAGAGAAGGATTGTGACAGAGAATCTCACGGCGATGAAGCGCGCGGGCGCCAAGATCATCATTACCTATCATGCGCTGGACGCCGCTGCATGGGAGAAGGACCGATAACAGGGCGGTCTGCGTAAACATTTCGGAATGAGGAGTCATATGGAAAACGTAAGGTCGGAACAACTTTTCAATAGGGCACAGCAAAAAATCCCCGGCGGGGTCAACTCCCCGGTGCGGGCGTTCGGCGCGGTGGGGGGACATCCCTTCTTTGTGGAGCGGGCGCAGGGACCGTGGCTTTATGATGTGGACGGCAACCGGTATCTGGATTACGTCTGTTCGTGGGGACCCGGCATTCTGGGACATGCGCATCCGCAGGTGGTGGAGGCGGTGCAGAGGGCGTGTGCGGGCGGGCTGACTTTCGGCGCGCCCACAGCGGGGGAAGTGGAGCTGGCGGAACGGATCAGCGTCTGCGTGCCGGACGCAGAGATGGTGCGTCTGGTCAGCTCCGGCACAGAGGCGGTGATGAGCGCCGTGCGCGTGGCGAGAGGTTATACGGGACGGGAGAAGATCATCAAGTTTGCGGGAAACTACCACGGTCATTCGGACGGTCTGCTGGTGAAGGCGGGCTCCGGGCTGATGACCCAGTCCGTGCCCGACAGCGCGGGCGTGCCGGAGGGATACGCCGCATGTACGCTGACGGCAGTCTACAATGACGAGGAATCCGTGCGCGCGCTGATGGAGGAAAACCACGGACAGGTGGCGGCGGTGGTGGTGGAGCCGGTGGCGGCAAACATGGGTGTGGTGCCGCCGAAAAAAGGGTTTCTGGAATTTCTGCGCCGCATCACGAAAGAACATGGCGCGCTCCTGCTTTTTGACGAAGTGATCACGGGATTCCGGCTTGGGCTTGGAGGCGCGTCCGGGTACACGGGTGTACATGCGGATCTTTATACCTTCGGAAAGATTGTGGGCGGCGGGATGCCGCTGGCGGCTTACGGCGGCAGACGGGATATCATGTCCTGCGTCGCACCCCTTGGAGCGGTCTATCAGGCGGGAACACTGTCGGGAAATCCCGTGGCGGTGGCTGCGGGCGTCGCTACGCTGAAAATATTGATGGACGATCCGGGCATTTACGAGAGGATTGACCGACGGGCACGGACGCTGGAGGAGGCTTACCGAAGCGCAGGGCTTGTGGTGAACCGGGCGGGTTCGCTGCTCTCGGCATTTTTTGTTCCCGGGTGGAAGGACGGCGGCGTTTGGGAAAACGCTTCTGGAACAGGGGACAGGGGGCAGGAACGGCGCAGACAGCTGCGGCAGGTGGAAAATTATGGGGATGCCTGCCTGTGTGACCGAAAGGCGTTTGCGGCGTATTTCAACAACATGCTGGAACGGGGCATTTACGTGGCGCCTTCCCAGTTTGAGGCCATGTTCGTTTCGGACGCCCATTCTGATGAGCTGATCGCTAAGACCTGCGAAGCCATCGCGGTGTCCGTCGGGAGCGGCTGTGTATCAGGCTGCGTTTAAGAGGTGAGTGGAATATAGTAAATAAGGAGGGTGACAGATGAGTGAAGTGGATGACGTAATCAAAATGCTGGACAGTCTGACGAAAGACGGCGTCAGCCGGATCAAGGTGGAAACCTCGGAGGAACTTTCCGGGGGAGAGCAGAAAAAGGCGTACCATCACGGGCGCTGCGACGTGGGAAGCCCTTTTGCCACGGGAAAACTGTTCGACGCGGAGGAGCCGGACTGCGGTTAACAGCCGGGCTGTATCTGACAGTCAAAATCATTTGCCCGAAAGTGGTAAAAGGATTTATTTTAAGTGATTGAAATAAAATAGCGGTTATGCTACAATCTATTCGTACGATTGTACATAAACATAACATGATTAAAGGAGAAGTGGAGATGCGCAAGAGTATAAAAATCATGGCCGGAGTCCGGGTGGCGGCTGCCTTACTGGCAGTTATGGTGTTCAGTGTAATGACAACAAAAAACATTTATAATATGGAGGACAGTGCGGCAGCCAATGTTGCGGTGAACGAGGTGCTGCAGAGGGCACAGAAGGCGGAGACGGCCCATTACAAGTGGTCTTCCAACTTAAGCAACGCCCTGTATGCCGGCATGGAATTTACCGGCAGTACGGATCCCACAGGCTGTGTGCTGGGACAGTGGCTGTACGGGGAGGCGGGAACGGAAGACAAGACCATTCTCGATCTGCGGACCCAGCTTGAGCCGCTGCACAAGGAGCTGCACGAGTCAGCCACCTATGTGCTGGAGCTGTACAATACGGATCCTGCGCAGGCGCAGGCGTATTATCAGGAGACTATTTCGAGCAATCTTGGCGTTCTGGTAGGACTTCTGGAACAGGTTGTGGAGCGAGGCGTGGAGTTGAACGAGATCAGTGCGGTCGATATGGAGCAGACCGTGCGTACCATGCATATTGTTACAGGTGCCGGGCTTGGCCTGACTTTAATTTTATTGTTAAGTCTGGTGATCTATATTATGAGACGTGTGCTGAGGCCTATCCTTCTGATCACAGAAAAGACGAAACCGTTACAGGATGGCTGCATGAATATTGAACTGAATTATGCAGCCAATGACGAGATCGGTGATCTGGCTGGAACACTGAAGCAGTCCCTTGAGCGGATCAACCAGTACATAGAGGACATCAACCGCATTATGAGCCAGCTTTCAAGCGGCAACTTTGACGTGCGCGCGTCGGTACCGTTTATCGGCGATTTCCGTTCCATTTCGGATTCCATAGACAGCTTTACGGCGTCCCTCTCATCCGCGATGTCCAATATCAACAATGTGGAACACAAGGTGTTCGGACACGCGCAGAGCCTTTCCGGCAGTTCCCAGATGCTTGCGCAGGGCGCTACCGATCAGGCGGCGGCTGTGGAGGAGCTTACCGCCACGACGGAAGATCTGGCGAGAAGCGCGGAGAAGAATATGCAGATGGCTACCGAGATGCGGGATAATGCGCGCCTGACCGGTGATCAGGTGAACCTGAGCAGCCATCAGATGGAGCAGCTTGTCAGCGCGATGTCGGATATCAGCAATACATCGCAGGAGATTGAGAACATTATTTCCACAATTGAGAATATCGCCTTCCAGACAAATATTCTGGCGTTGAACGCAGCGGTGGAGGCAAGCCGTGCCGGCGAGGCGGGCAAGGGCTTTGCGGTTGTGGCGAAGGAAGTGCGTGATCTGGCGGCGAAGTCCGACCAGGCGGCGAAGGCGACGAAGGATCTGATTGAAAATTCCGTACAGGCAGCGGGACGGGGCAGCAGGATCGTGGATGAGGTATCCGAGTCCTTGAAGAGGACACTTTCGCTTGTCACGGAATCAAACAGCGCCGTGGAAGAGTTTGCCGATGCGGTACAGATAGAGGCTACCGCGATTTCGCAGGTGTCTGAAGCGCTCGGACAGATATCCAACGTGGTGCAGACCAATACCGCAAACAGCGAGGAGTCCGCGGCAGTCAGCGCAGAGCTGTATGAGCAGGTGAACAGACTCAAGACACAGACGAGCAGATTCAGGCTGAAAAATTAAGAGAAACAGGGGAAGAGAAATGTCCGAAAAAACGATACCATACAAGATCTATCTGGAAGAGGAGGAGATGCCGAAACAGTGGTACAATGTTCGGGCGGATATGAAAAACAAGCCCGCGCCGCTGTTACATCCCGGCACGCTGCAGCCCATCACCTTTGAGGAGCTGCGGGAAGTGTTCTGTGACGAGCTGGCGAGACAGGAATTGAACGACACGGATGCCTATATCGACATTCCGCAGGAGATTCTGGACTTCTATAAGATGTACCGTCCGTCGCCGCTTGTGCGTGCGTACTGTCTGGAAAAGAAGCTGGACACCCCGGCGAAGATCTATTATAAATTTGAGGGAAACAACACGAGCGGCAGCCATAAGCTCAACTCCGCCATCGCGCAGGCATATTACGCGAAACAGCAGGGGCTTAAGGGCGTTACCACGGAGACGGGAGCCGGTCAGTGGGGAACGGCGCTTTCCATGGCATGTTCCTACTTTGACCTTGACTGTCATGTCTATATGGTGAAGGTTTCCTATGAGCAGAAGCCTTTCCGGCGTGAGGTGATGCGCACCTACGGCGCGCAGGTGACGCCGTCGCCCTCCGACACGACGAGAGTAGGGCGGAAAATTCTGGAAGAGTTCCCGGGAACGGGCGGCAGTCTCGGCTGTGCCATCTCCGAGGCGGTGGAGGCTGCAGGAGAGAGGGAAGGTTACCGCTATGTGCTGGGAAGCGTCCTTTCACAGGTGCTTTTACACCAGTCCATCATCGGTGAGGAGACGAAGGCTGCGCTCAGAAAATATGATATCAAGCCGGATATGATCATCGGCTGTGCGGGCGGCGGCTCCAATCTGGGCGGTCTGATTTCACCCTTCGTGGGTGAGAAAATCAGGGGAGAGGCGGACTACCGCATCATAGCGGTGGAACCGGCATCCTGTCCGAGTCTGACCCGAGGGAAATTTGTCTACGACTTCTGCGATACCGGGAAGGTATGCCCGCTGGCGAAGATGTACACGCTGGGCAGCGGCTTTATGCCGGCGCCGAACCATGCGGGAGGCTTACGTTATCACGGTATGAGTTCCGTCGTTTCACAGCTTTACGACGACGGGCTGATCGAGGCGGTCAGCGTGGAGCAGACGGCGGTGTTTAAGGCGGCGGAGGAGTTTGCGAGAGTGGAAGGCATCCTGCCTGCGCCGGAGAGCGCCCACGCCATCAAGGCGGCTGTGGACGAGGCGATGAAGTGCAAGGAGACGGGCGAGGAGAAGACGATCGTATTCGGACTGACCGGCACGGGATATTTCGATATGGTGGCGTATGGGAAATTCCACGACGGGGAGATGTCCGATTATATACCAACGGAGGAGGATCTGGCGAAAGGGTTCGCCGGCCTTCCGACAGTGTAAGAACCAGAAATACAGACACGGATATACAAAATTTACGAAAGAGAAGATCGAGGGGTCTTCTCTTTCTTGCGTAAATAAGCCTTACGGCGAGCAGCGCGAACGAGAGATGCGAAGCATCTCGAGTCTGCTTATTACACTTTGAAATTGTCACATAAAAATGTGACAGATGTCATAAGAGATTCGTTACAAAGGACAGGTGTCAGCAGGAAAGAAAACATTTATACTCGACTTATCAAAAAAATAAGGGAGGAAATTGTAATGAAGAAAAAACTGGTAAGCGCTGTTTTATGTACCGCAATGTTGACAACAATCCTTGCAGGCTGCGGCGGTGGCGGCGAGGCAGCTCCGGCTGCATCTGCTCCGGCGGCGGAGGCGCCCGCGGCAGAGGAAGCGCCCGCAGCGGAGGAAGCACCGGCGGCGGAAGAGGCTCCTGCGGAAGAGGCGGAGGCGCCCGCGGCATCCGAGGGCGGCAGACTGATCGGTTATACCTGCATGGACGGCACCAATCCTTTCTTCGTAGCTTTGGAGGGCGCGATCAAGGAAGTGGTGGAGGCTCACGGCGACACGCTTGTTTCCATGGACCCCGCTAACGATTCCAACACACAGATTGACCAGATCGAGGATCTGATCTCCAGAGACATTGACCTGATCTTTGTGAACCCGGTAGACGCGGACGGCATCATCCCCGCGCTCGACATGCTCAAGCAGGCGGATATCCCGATGTTCGGTTTCGACACGCAGGTGGGCGACATGAGTTATCTGATCTCCTACGCAGGTTCCGACAACTACAACGCGGGTTATGTGTGTGGCAAGGATCTGGCTGAGAAGTGCCCGGATGGCGGCGACATTCTCGTTCTGGATTCCCCGACCATGCAGTCCGTGACTGACAGAACAAACGGCTTCCTCGCAGCGCTGGAAGAGTCCGGCGTGACCTTCAATATCGCAGGTCAGCAGGATGCGCAGGGTAACCAGCAGTTAGGCAACGAGAAGGCGACAGACCTTCTGACGGCAAGCCCGGACGTAGTGGCGATCTTCGGCGGCAATGACCCCACGGCTCTCGGCGCATATGCGGCGGCGGACGCAGCGGGCGTTACCCCTATGATCTACGGTGTGGACGGTTCCCCCGACGTGAAGGCTCTGTTAAAAGATACCATGGTGGAAGGCACGGGTGCACAGTCCCCGATCTCCATCGGCAAGACCATCGCTGAGACGGCTTACAAGTGGCTGGACGGCGAGACTGTAGAGGAGTTCATCCCCATCGAGACATTCCTGATCACAGCGGACAATGTTGACGAGTTCGGAACAGACGGCTGGCAGTAAGCAGACGATTCTGTGAACAGACAGGAAACCGAAAGAGTGTCAGTTATGATTGGCTGGCACTCTTTATCATAGTAGGAGGTGATAGAAGTTGGGTGAGCAATATTTGCTTGAAATGAAAGGCATCTGCAAGTCGTTTCCGGGCGTAAAGGCGCTGAGCAATGTAGATCTGCAGCTTCGCGCGGGAGAGGTTCATGCGCTTCTGGGGGAGAACGGCGCCGGCAAGTCCACGCTGATAAAAGTTCTCGGCGGTATCTATCATGCCGAGGAGGGTGAAATCTGGATTGAAGGCCGGAAAGTGAATATTGACGGCGTGGTGTCTTCCAGAAACGCCGGGGTATCCATCGTGCATCAGGAGCTGGTGCTTGTCCCCTATATGACGGTGGCGGAAAATATCTTTCTGGGAAGAGAAGCGGGCAGTAAGTTTAACATCAAACGCAGGCAGATGTCCGAGGAGGCGCAGAAGCTTCTGGACGCCTATGAAATGCATATCGACGCAGATATGCTTGTGGAGAAACTGACCATCGCCCAGCGGCAGATGGTGGAGATTGTGAAGGCAATTTCCTTTAACGCGAGAATACTGGTTATGGATGAGCCTACTTCTTCGATTTCGGACAAGGAGGTCGGATTTCTGTTTGAGACAATCCGCACGCTGACGAAGAAGGGCGTGGGCATCATCTATATTTCCCATAAAATGAGCGAGCTTGAGGAGATCTGTGATCGCGTCACGGTCATGCGTGACGGGGAGAGCGTCGGCACGAGAGTCGTGAAAGAGACGAGCAAGGACGAACTGATCGCCATGATGGTGGGCCGTGAGCTGACCAACTATTATACGAGAGATTTCCAGAAACCGGGAGAAGTGATACTGAAGGGCGAACATATCGCGGACGGAAAGATGGTGAAGGACGCAAGCTTCGAGCTGCGCAGGGGCGAGATCATCGGTTTTGCAGGTCTGGTGGGCGCGGGGCGCAGTGAGACCATGAAGGCGGTGTTCGGATTGACGCCCGATATGAAGGGAAGCGTGTATGTGGAGGGGCAGCCGGTACATATCAAGTCCCCCGTAGACGCCTTGAAATACGGCATTGCGCTCGTGCCGGAGAGCCGGAAGGAGGAAGGGCTTTATCTGGTGCAGGACGTGCAGTTTAATTCCACGATAGAGGTTCTGGGGCAGTTTATCAGAAACTTCCGCGTGGATTTTAAGAAGGAAGAAGAAATTACCCAGAAATATATTGATATGATGGCGACCAAGACGCCGAGCCAGCAGCAGGTCATCAGAAACCTGTCCGGCGGTAACCAGCAGAAGGTGATGATCGGACGGTGGCTTGCCACAGACCCGAAGATCCTGATTCTGGATGAGCCCACCAGAGGCGTCGATGTGGGCGCGAAGGCAGAAATCTATGCGATTATGAACGAGCTGGTGAAAAAGGGTATGTCTATCATTATGATATCCTCGGAGATGCCGGAGATCATCAATATGAGCGACCGCGTGTATGTGATGAATGACGGTCGCGTAACAGGGTGCCTCAGCCATGAGGACGTAACACAGGAAAAAATCATGCAGTTAGCGGCGAAGTAATTGTGGAGGAGGTATCAACATGGTCAGATTTAAAAACGGAGCTGTCAAATATTTTAAAGACAATATAGGCATTATCATTGCGCTGTTTGCAATGTGTCTGTTTCTCGTCATTTTTCCGACGACAAGGTCTACTTTCCTGACGCAGAATAACGTGTTTAATATCCTGCGCCAGAACGCGTCCAACCTGTTTCTGGCAACGGGTATGACGATGGTCATTATTCTGGGCGGCATTGACCTTTCGGTAGGATCTGTCATCGCCCTGTCGGGATGCGTGGCGGCGGGATGCGTCGTCAACATGGGTCTCCCGGAAGTGGTGGGCTTTTTGATTGCGATTCTTATCGGTGCGGTTGTGGGCATGTTTAACGGCGTGGTCATCTGTAAGACGAACATCCCGCCCTTCATCGTGACGCTGGCGTCCATGAACATCACGAAGGGTATCGCCCTCGTCTATACGCAGGGCGCGCCGATCCGCTGTATGACGGACGCGTTCAAGTTTCCGGGCGCGGGTTATGTGGGACCGATTCCGACGCCGGTCATTCTGATGCTGATTATCTTTGTGATAGCGGTCATGCTTGTCAACCGTACCCATTTCGGGCGGCATATCTACGCGGTGGGCGGCAACGCGCAGGCGGCAAGCTTTTCGGGTATCAACGTGCAGAAAGTGAAGTTCTGGGTCTATACTTTTACCGGGGTCATGGCAGGGATCGCGGGTGTGGTGATCGCCTCAAGACTGTACTCCGGACAGCCCAGATCCGGTGAGGGCGCGGAGATGGACGCCATCGCGGCGGTAGTTGTGGGCGGCACTTCCATGAGCGGCGGTTCCGGGCGTCTTGGCGGCACGCTGATCGGTGTACTGATTATCGGCGTCCTGAACAACGGACTGAACCTGATGGGCGTGGATTCCAACTGGCAGTATATCGTCAAGGGATTCGTTATCCTGCTGGCGGTTTATGTGGACTTTATCCGCAACAGAAAAGCGGGAAGATAAGAGAGAGAAACGCGAACTCGGGATACGGCGTATCCCGAGTCTGCTTTATGCACACGCCCGCGCAGGGGAGCCGGCTGTGTAAAAGTGGATTCAGAAGGGAAAGAAAAATGAAGTGGTATGTATTGGCAGCGGGACTTGCATTTCTTATAATAGCTGTGATAGGATGTTCTTTCGTGGACAGGTCGGAGACGGTTGATAAGCCGCGCCTTTTCGGTGCAACTTATATGACCAGAAACAATCCTTTCTTCGATGTGTTAAATGATGCGATCGCGCAGGTCGTGGAGGGAAACGGGGACATTCTGATTTCCAGAGACCCCTGTCAGGATCAGGAGAAGCAGAACGGACAGATTCAGGAGATGATTGACGAGGGCATCGAGGTGCTTTTTTTAAATCCAGTGGACTGGGAACAGGTGCGCCCGGCGCTGCTTGCCTGTAAAGAGGCAGGGGTGGTGGTCATCAATATCGACACGGTGGTGAAGGACAGGGAGTATGTGACTTCGATTATCGAGACGGACAACTATCAGGCGGGCGTGCTGTGCGCGCAGGATATGATGGAGCGGGTGGACGAGGCGCAGATCGTGGTGATCGACTGTCCGTGGCAGGCTTCTATCAGCAACCGGATTCAGGGATTTCTGGATACCATTGACGGGGATGACAATTACCGCATCGCCTATACGGGAACCGGCTACGGGGAACTGGAAGTGTCGGCAAAGTTCATGCAGGAGGTGCTGACGGAGGGCGTCTCCTTCAATGTGGTGCTGGGCGGCAACGACCCGTCGGCGCTGGGCGCTCTTGCCACGCTGCAGCAGCACCGGAGAGAGGACGGGGTGCTGATCTACGGCATAGACGGTTCCCCCGATTTCAAGGCGATGCTGAAGCTGGGCTACGTGACGGGGACAAGCGCGCAGAGCCCGGAAACCATCGGCAGGGTGGCGGCGGAGATCGCGTACAAGTATTTAAACGGGGAGGAAGTGCCTGAGTATCTCGGCATAGAACCTTATATGATCACCGGGGAAAATCTGGATCAGTACGAGGTGAACGGCTGGCAGTAGGGGAAGGCTATGGGCGTAAAAAAGGAATATTATACAGACTTGTTTCAGTGGGCAATGCTTGTACTAAACGGCATTGCGGTAGCATTTTTGTGTACTTTTATCTATATAACGACGAACCGTATCAGGGCGAACTATGATGCAAGGGATTTTCTGGGCGGCGTGATGACGATACCAGACAATCCCAGAACCAATCTGTGGCTTTGTCTCGTGCTGCTCGGTCTTCTCATGGTCAATTTTGTATTCCGGCATTTTTTGCAGATGCGAAACGGCAGGGGCGGCGCGGTTTCCCTCGTGGCGGAGCTTCTGATCTGCGTGGTGATCATCTACCGGCTGGACTTTAACTACAACGGGCTTCTGCTCCTCGTGTTCGCGAACGTGATCGCCTATGTCAAGGACAGCAAGGCGAAGATGGCGTTTCTGCTGCTCGCCATCGTCGGTTACCTGTTGGCGGACTACGAACTTCTGTCTATTTACATGCCCCTCTTTAACATGTCGGACTATGTGAGCTACTATACGTTTACGAGCCAACAGTGGCTTTTCTGTATCTGGAATACGATGATTTCCTTAAATATCATTCTGTTTGTGGGATACTGCTTTTCGGTCATCAACCTGCAGAGAGGCACCATCGAGGAGGTAAACGTGCTTTACCATGAGCTGCAGAATGCCAACGAGCAGCTTTCGGAGTACGCCGACATGGCAGAAAAGATGGCGCAGACGAATGAGAGAAACCGCCTGGCAAGGGAAATCCACGATACGCTGGGGCACAGCCTGACGGGCATTATCGCCGGGCTGGACGCCTGTCTGGCGCTGGTGGATGTGGCGCCGCAGGAGGTGAAGAAGCAGCTCGGGCTGCTGGCGGATGTGAGCCGGGACGGCATGAAGGATGTGCGCCGTTCCGTTAGCGAACTGCGGCCCGACGAGATGGAGCGGCTTTCCCTGAACGCCTCCATCCGCAAGATGGTGACCGACATGGGAAAGGTGTCCGACACACAGATTTACTTTGACGCGGGCGGGGAAAAGCTGGAGTTCGGTGAGGATGAGGAGAATATCATCTATCGCGTGATTCAGGAGAGCATCACCAACGCGGTCCGCCACGGACATGCGGGGCAGATCTGGGTCACGCTGAAACGGATAGACGGGGAGGTGCTGCTTGAGGTGAAGGACGACGGCATCGGCTGTAAGGAGTTAAAGAGCGGGTTTGGAACCAGACATATGAAGGAGAGAATAGAAATGCTCGGCGGCACGGTCAGCTTTGACGGGCAAAAAGGCTTTAAGGTGACCGCGCACATACCGATTCGTTGGGGGGAGAGTTATGATTAAAGTGTTGGTGGCGGACGATCAGGAGCTGATCCGCCAGAGCCTGCAGATTGTACTAAACAGCAAGGAGGGCATCGAGGTCTGCGATGTGGCGACAGACGGACAGGAAGTGATCCAGTGCGTGCGCCGGCAGAAACCCGACGTGATCCTGATGGATATCCGTATGCCCAAGATGGACGGCGTACAGTGTACGAAGATCATCAAGGAAAACTATCCGCAGATTAAAATTATCATTCTGACTACCTTTGACGACGACGAGTACGTCTACAACGCACTGAAGTACGGTGCCAGCGGATATCTCCTGAAAGGCGTTTCCATGGACGAGCTGGAAAGCGCCGTGAGAACCGTGTACAGCGGGCGCGCCATGATCAATCCCGATATCGCGGCGAAGGTGCTGACCCTGTTTTCCAAGATGGCGCGCGCCGATTACACCATTCAGGTGGGGAAACGGGGCATGGAGGAACTGACGAAGACCGAGTGGAAAATTATCGAGCAGGTGGGGACGGGCGCGGCAAACAAGGAGATTGCGGAAGCCCTGAAGCTGTCGGACGGCACCGTGCGCAACTACCTGAGCACGATCTTAAATAAACTGGAACTGCGCGACCGCACACAGCTTGCGATCTGGGCAGTACAGACAAACATTGCCCCCTATTTGAAGGATGAAGAGACATGAGATTACTGCATCATAAAAAGTGCATAGGCGTTGCCGTGACCGTCATGGTTCTGTTTCTTGCGGCCGGGATTTATTATGCCGGAACGCGCCCGGTGGTGCTGGAGTTCGGGATGTTTACCGGGAGCAACTGGAATGTGGCGAACGCCAACAGCTTTGCGATTATCGATCAGGCGATCGCCCGTTTCGAGGAGGAGCACCCGGGCGTGAAGGTGCACTATTACAGCGGGGTGCCAAGGGAAGAGTATTCCGAGTGGCTTTCCCGGAAAATTCTGGCGGGAGAGGAGCCGGACGTCTTTATGGTGCTGGGAAGCGACTTTGACCAGTTTTCGTCCATCGGCATTATGAAAAATCTGGATGAGCTGATCGGGCAGGACGCATCCTTCGACACGGAGAAGTATTTTCAGAGCGCCCTGAGCACGGGCAAGTACGGGAACGCCCAGTATGCCCTGCCCTATGAGACGGTGCCCACTTTAATGTTTGTGAACCAGACGCTTCTCACCAAAGAGGGCATTGAGATTCCGGACACGGACTGGAACTGGGAGGAGATGTACGGGATCTGCCGCCTTGTGACAAAGGATCTGGACGGGGACGGCATTCTGGACCAGTTCGGGATATGCAACTACGACTGGCTGGACGCGGTCTACTCCAACGGCGGCGAAATCTTCCAGAGTAACGGGAAAACCTGCTATCTGGCGGAGGACAGCGTGATCGACTCGGTGAAGTACATCCGCCAGCTGAGCGAACTGTACCGCGGACAGAAGGTGGCGCAGGAAGATTTCAATGGCGGCAATGTGGCGTTTATGCCGCTGACCTTCGCGGAGTACCGCACTTACAAGACATATCCTTATAAGATTAAAAGGTATGCCAACTTCAAATGGGACTGCATCACCATGCCGGCGGGCAAGGAGGGGGGCAACGTGTCGCAGGTCGATACCCTGCTTATGGGCATCAGCGCCAACACAAGGAAGGAGGAGCTTGCGTGGGAGTTTTTGAAACTGCTTACCTATGACGAGCAGATCCAGACACGGATCTTTTCCCATTCACAGGGAGCCTCGGTGCTGCGGGCGGTGACACAGTCCGCGGAGATGGAGGAGATCGTGCAGGCGGAGATGGAGGAGGGCGAGACCGTGATCAGCGGAAAGCTTCTCGGCAAGGTAATCGAGGAGGGCTACACTGCGCCCCAGTTTAAAAAATATGAGCAGGCGCTTGCGCTTTCCGACAGTGAGATCGGGGAAATCCTGCAAAACGACAAGACCATAGACAGCAATATGAAGATTCTGCAGAGGACAATTAACAGTTATTTGCAGCAGTAGGGTTTGCGCGTTGGATTAAGATGTGGTACACTGTACCCAATGAGCAGTACGATTTTATAAGAAACGGGCGGTACTGCAGAGCAAAGTAAGGAGATTGGGAGAATCATATGAAAGCGTGCAAAAGAGAAATCGGTAAAACATGGAAAGTTTTTGCAGCATTTGCGCTGTTGACCATGTCGGTCATGGTATGCGGGAAGAGCGTGCAGGCGGCGGGACGCCCGGTCTCCATCAGTTCCTGTCAGATTGCGGGAGGAACTGTCAACTGTACACTGAAGGCGTCTGGTGTTCCGTACAGTGACGACGGCAAATACTATATTTACGCGGATGAGGTTTTTCAGGACGGTCCCGTGGGAACGGTGGTTGCCAGCGTGGATGCGGGCGCGTCTGTGACGGTGTCTTTCCCTTTGAACTATAACACGCCGGATTCCAACTTAAGCCGGAAGTTTCTGGTGGCGGTGAAGAGCGGCGGACAGATGATACAGGTCAGCGACGAGCATTACATCACGAACCCGGAGGCTGTCGCGGCGTTTACCACAGGGCGTATGACCAGAGGAATCAAGGGCATTCTGCCGGAGGTTACCGCCATCGCCAGCGGTGAATTGAAGGAACTCGGCGTGCAGCAGGTGGTTTACAATATTTATCTCGATGAAATATGCGCGGCGCCTGGCGAGGCGGGGACGATCCCTTTTGCCTACAACGGACAGACTTACTATTTCAGCAACGGGCGCATTACCCACTATGACCAGATGGTGAAAGGCTTTAACAATCAGGGGATGCAGGTGACCATGGTGCTTTTGCACAAGGGCGGTAACCCGGCTACGGACGATCTGATCCATCCGCTGGCGAGGGGCGGCGCGGAATGTCCCAGCTATGCGCTGAATGTGGAGGAGAGCGGCGGCGTGGAGCATCTGAAGGCGGTGTGCGCTTTTCTGGGGCAGCGCTACTCCGGGGCGACCGGGAACGGGCAGATTGACAACTGGATTCTCGGCAATGAGGTCAACGCCAGAACTTCATGGTGGTATATGAACTCCGGCAATCTCGACGTGAATGTGAGCGCCTATGTGAAGGCTTTCCGTATTTTTTATAATGAGCTGAAGGCAATGAACGCCAATGTCTGGGTTTACAACTCCATCGATCAGGAGTGGGGAAGAAAGTCCAACCCCGGAAGCTTTCTGGCGAAGGATTATCTTGATCAGTTTAACTATTACATCAACCGGGAGGGAAATATCGACTGGGGGTTGTCCTATCACCCTTACAACTCGCCTCTCTACGACCCTTACGCGTGGAACGGACCGGCGGTGTGGGTGAAGCAGAGCGTTTCCACCCCCTACATCACCATGCAGAATATTGATATACTGATTGATTATATGCATCAGGGGAAATTTTTAAATCCCGCAGGGCAGGTGCGCAGCATTTCGCTGGCGGAGATCGGGTATACTTCCTATTTCGGGGATGAGAAGCAGGAGGCGTCGGTGGCTTACGGCTATCTGAAAGCCGCTTCCCTGCCGGATGTGGACGCGTTCATGCTCTTCCGGTTTAAGGACGACGCCCACGAGATGGAGAGCAAGCTGAGTCTGGGAATCACGAATCTGGACGGCAGCCACAAGCCTGCCTACAATATTTACAAGCAGCTTGGCACGGCAAATGAAGGTGCCGCCAAGGCGCGCGCCTCGGAGATTATCGGTATGGACATCGACCAGATGATCCGGGACAATATCGTCTGGACGCGCGGCGGCGACGGGGTTGTGCAGTAGGATGGACACAGGAAATGGCGGGGAAAACCCGCCATTTCTGCTTTTATAGGTGATAGTTATCATTCGCCAGTGTTTCCGAAACGGATGCACTGGCTTTTACATAATCCGGCTGGTCAGATATCCAGCTCGGGCGGAACGTCGAGTTCGTGGGGAACAGGAGTCCCGTTTTTCTTCCTTTGGCGCACGCACTCTGTCAGCAGATACTCTATCTGCCCATTCACTGATCGAAAGTCATCCTCCGCCCAGGCAGCGATGGCGTTATAGAGCTTGGCGGACAGACGCAGCGGCACCTGTTTCTTGCCGTTGTCCCCCATCTAGTAGAGGCTGCCGGAGTTGACAACGGGCTGGGCGTCCCGGTTGCTGCAAAGCACCACCAGAAGATTGGATACCATGGCAGCCTTGCGCTCCTCATCCAGTTCCACGATTTCTTTTTCGGAAAGGCGGCTCAGCGCCATCTCCACCATACCGACCGCGCCGTCCACGATCATCTTGCGGGCGTCGATCACAGCGGATGCCTGCTGTCTCTGGAGCATTGCCGCGGCGATCTCGGGCGCATAGGCAAGGTAAGTGATCCGTGCCTCAATGATCTCCAGTCCCGCCTGATCTACTTTGTTCTGGATTTCCTCGCGGATTCTCTGGGCGACCACTTCGCTGGAACCGCGAAGGGATCCTTCGTCCGCCTGTCCGTCCCCGGTGGTGTCCACATTTTCCGCCACATCGTAAGGGTAAATCCGCACAATGTTCCGCAGCGCGCTGTCACACTGGAGAGACAGATATTCCTTGTAGTTATCTACGTTAAATACCGCTTTTGCGGTGTCCGTCACCCGCCACATCACGGCGATGCCGATCTCGATGGGGTTGCCCAGACAGTCGTTGATTTTCTGGCGGCTGTTGTTCAGTGTCATGATCTTTAAGGAAATCTTCTTCGTGCCGCCCGTCTGGATGGTCTGTCCGCCGGTGGACAGTGTGAAGAGGTTGTGGGACGACGAGCCGCCGTCCACGTCGCCGCTCTGTTTGAGTTTCGTCTCCGCGGCGGGGTTTAACGCGCTGCAGAACGGGTTTACCCAGTAGAAGCCCTCTTCCTTCAGCGTGCCGATGTACTTGCCAAACAGCGTCAGCACCACCGCCTCCTGCGGTCTTAAAACCGTAAGTCCCATGAACAGAATCCAGCCGAAAAGCGCATAGACCAGACCGATGACAAACAGGGCAATTCCCGCGGGACTCTGGGGACCGTTCTCACTGAGCCCTGTGATGCTGCCGGCGACCATCGCCGCGATTGCCAGCAGATAGAGAAACAGTGACAGGAGCAGCATTGCCATGCCGTTTTTGCTTTTGTTTAATACTTTTTCTTCCATAATTGTTTCCTTTCTTTTGCATACTTTTTTAGTATCATCTTGGATATTGAATTGTTTTGATGTTTGAATGATACCATAATGATATCAGTAAGTCAACTGAAATTCCATGAAATGTTAAAAATAGAATTTGGAGAATCTTAAGAATATTATAAGTAATAAAATACGGACTGAATGTTATACTAGACAAATATACAAAGCGCTGACAGGAGGTTTGATTGAAAGAGAAGATTTTGCTGATTGTACCGCATCAGGACGACGAACTGCTTGTGGGCGGCGGGCTTTTGCGGACGCTTGCGCGGAATAAAGAGTATGACGCATATGTGGTTTATACGACGAACGGCGATTTCTTTCCCCACGAGGGGGAGGCGCGCCTGCGGGAGTCGGTGCGCGTGCTGAAGGAATTTGCCGGGATGGAAGAAAGCCATATGATCTTCCTCGGTTACGGGGACGGCTGGCGGGACGGAGGGCACTTGTATCACCAGAACGGGGACAGGGCTCTTGTCTCGATGGCGGGGCGGATAGAAACCTATGGTCTGAAGGGGCACGCGGATTACCGTTATACGAGGTCGGGCAGACACAGTGCGTATCGGAGAGAGGATTTCAAGCAGGATTTGAAAGATGTGATTGCCGGGGTGCGTGCGGAGATATTGCTCGTGGTGGATTTTGACGGACATGCGGATCACAAGGCGACGTCCTTACTTACGGAGGAATGTCTGGGAGAACTTTTCAGACAGGATGCCTCTTACCGTCCGCTGGTGTTAAAACGCTTTGGCTATGACGGCGTGTGGAGGGGAAGACCAGACTTTTTTGAACTGCCGAGAAAACAGACTGTGCTTTCGTGGCTTTCGCAGTCGCCTTATACGGCGGAGGAGGAACTGCGCTTTGCCATGCCAAAGGAGTGTGCGACCCCGCGCCTTTCACAGAACGTTTTCTACCGGGCGCTGCGGCGCTACCAGTCGCAGGAGGCATGGCAGAAGGCTGATGAGATCATCAATATTGACGAGGTGTTTTTTCGGAGAAATACGGACAATCTTCTGTATACGGCGGCGCTGTCCGCTTCTTCCGGGAATCCGGAATATCTTCGGGATTTTAAGCTGTTTGACTGCGGGGACGTGACAGAGAAAGCGCTTGTTTTGAAAGAATGCGGCTGGAAGCTGGCGGAAGATGACGTGGAGAAAAAAGTGTGGATCTGCTTTGAGACGCCGCAGACCGTCGGGCGTATCGCCGCATACGCAATAGGGAGCGGCAGGGCGGACAGACTGGAAGCCGTTTTTTCCTTTGATACGGGCGCAGAGCCTGTGCGCATGGAAATCAGACCGGACGGGAAGCGGAACTTCTGCACGTTTGCGCCGCGGGAAGGGGTGCGGGAAATGTCACTTCGGATCGAGGCGTGGGAAGGCGTCTTCTGGGGGATCACCGAATTGGAAATTCTGCCGCCGGAGGAGAAGGGACTGCCGGAGACTCTGAAAAACCTGCTTTTTCATGGAGACAGTCTGGAAGTGACCAAAATGGTCAAAAGTAGAATGCAGTTGGAGAAGAAGATTCTGTCTTTCAAAAGAAAGATTTCCCGCTGGCTGCCAAACAGCTATACGCTGTGGAGGCGTTACCCGGAGACCGAGGAGAAAAAGCGGGTGCCGTTCCGATACAGGGCAGCTTATATTGCGGAACTGCTGCGGGCAAGGTGAGAAAACGCGGCAGGAGAGCGCTCTATATATAAAAATGGCAGCCGTTATGAAACCGGCTGCCATTTTGCGGATCGTGTAAATCATTCTGTGTATCGAGCGCGCCGGCGCCCGATTTGCTACAGTTTTGTACCTGTCAAAAGTTCATACCCCTGCAGATACTTGTCGATCGTCTTCTGCACAATCTCATCGGGCAGCGTCCAGTCATGCCCCTCGTTGGCTTTCAGCCAGTCTCTGGCGAACTGCTTGTCGAAGGAGGGCTGGCTGTGTCCCGGTTCGTAGCCTTGGGCAGGCCAGAAACGGGAACTGTCGGGGGTCAGCATCTCGTCGCCAAGTACAATATTGCCGTTCTCGTCCAGTCCGAACTCGAATTTCGTGTCCGCTATGATAATGCCCCGGGTCAGGGCGTATTCCGCGCACTTCTTATAGAGGGCGATGGTGTAGTCCCGCAGCTTCGCGGCGTACTCTTCTCCCTTGCCGGGGAAACGTTTCTCCAGATAATCCACGCTCTGCTCATAGGAGATATTTTCATCGTGGTCGCCGATCTCCGCCTTGGTGGAGGGCGTGTAGATGGGCTCGGGCAGTTTGTCCGATTCCTTCAGCCCCTCGGGAAGCGTGATGCCGCAGACCGTACCGTCTTTCTGGTAGCTTGCCCAGCCGCTGCCTGTGATATAGCCCCGGACGATACACTCGATGGGGAGCATGTCAAGCTTTTTGCAGAGCATACTGTTGCCGTCAAATTTTTCCTGTCTGAAAAACTCGGGCATGTCCTTTACATCCACGGAAATCATGTGGTTGGGCAGGATATCGCTTGTCATGTCGAACCAGAATTTGGACATCTGGGTCAGAACCGTGCCTTTTTTGGTCACCTGATTCTTTAAAATTACGTCGAAACAGCTGATCCGGTCGGTTGCGACCATGATCAGGCTGTCGCCGTTGTCATAGATTTCACGTACTTTTCCTTCTTTGATAGGTTTCATGGCGTTCCTTTCTCTTTGTGGATTTTGCAGCATGGCGCTGCAAACGATACTTTCCTAGACACTATACTAAACTAATGTAAAGGGATTGACAACAGGTTCATGGATTTTTTCGACTTTTTCGTGACATTTGAAAAGATTTGGCGTAAAATGGTAACACTGATAAAAAAGGAGGGGCTGTTATGGATTTAAAAGGAACAAAGACAGAAAAGAACCTGCTGGCGGCGTTTGCCGGGGAATCGCAGGCGTACACGAAGTATACTTACTATGCGTCCAAGGCAAAGAAGGACGGGTATGTGCAGATGGCAAATATCTTCGCGGAGACGGCGGCAAACGAGAAGGAACATGCCAAGATCTGGTTTAAGTATCTGCACGGTGGCGCGATTCCCGGGACGAGGGAGAATCTGCAGGACGCGGCAGAGGGCGAGAATTACGAGTGGACGGACATGTACGCGGGATTTGCGGAGGATGCGAGAAAAGAGGGCTTTGAGGAGCTGGCGCTGCTCTTTGAGGGTGTGGCAAAGATCGAGAAGGAGCACGAGGAGAGATACCGCAAGCTGATCCAGAACATCGAGGACGGCGTTGTGTTCTCCAAGGACGGCGACTGCGTATGGCAATGCTTAAACTGCGGTCATATCGTGATCGGGAAGAAAGCGCCCGAGCTCTGCCCCGTGTGCAAACACCCCCAGTCCTATTTTCAGGTGAAGCCGGAGAATTATTAAAAAGCGAGAAAAGACAGTCCGCCGGGCTGTCTTTTTTTTGATACATAACATATGTTTTTTAAAACTTTATTGTAAAGGAAACAGCAATGTGGTATGATACCACCGTATTGTATCTCGTATGAGAATAATAACAGGAGGATTGTACCATGAAAAATGAAAAGACTTACGAACTTGTGCTTACGGCACTGTTCACCGCCATAATTGTGATTATGGCATTCACACCGCTGGGATATATTCCGCTTGTAGTCATCAACGCGACGATTATTCACATCCCGGTGATCCTTGGAGCGCTATTTCTCGGACCGAAGAAAGGTGCATTTTTAGGATTCGTATTTGGACTCACCAGCTTTATCAACAACACAGTAAAGGCGGCTACGGCTTCGGCGTTTGTGTTCTCGCCGGTCTTAGCCTATCAGGTTGCGGGGGTGTCGGGTATCTTTAAGAGCCTGTACATCTGTTTTGTGCCGCGTATTTTAGTCGGCGTGGTTCCCTACTTTGTATGGCTCCTGATCCGCAGGATCGTGAAGGGCGACAACAAGGCGGGAAAGATTGCCGTAGATTTGATAGCATCTGTTATATTATTCGTCTCTGTCAGGGCGTTCCTGATGCGGCTGTTCCCGGAGGCACTGAGCGCGGTTGTCTGCACGGTGATCGGTCTGGTGGTGGGAGCGGCGCTCATGGCAGCGCTGACCGCAGGCGGATTGAAAAAGGCATCTGCCAATATTGCGCTCTCCTATGCGGGGCTTGCAGGCGCGTTTACCAATACGCTCTTTGTGATGAGCGGCATTTTCATTCTGTATAAGGACGCCTACGCGAATGCCATGGGCGTGGCGGGCGACGCGGTGCTGGACGTTATTCTGGGCGTGGTGGCATTCAACGGCGTGGTGGAGGCTGTGGTCGCGGCGATTATTGTGACGGGCGTCGGTCTGGCGCTGACAAGGGTGAAGCCTCTGTACGCGAATAAGAGCCACGAGGCGGAGGACGCCGCGCTGCTGGCGGCAAGGAAAGCGTGACCGAAGCAGGCATTTGCTTTGCGAGTACAATATAGAAGCCGCGAAAGAAAAGCAAGCGACAGCGAAGCAGGCATTTGCTTTTCGGCGGCGAAAATGAGCAAACGTCCGACGAAGGCGGATGTAGAGCGCGAAAGCGCGGGTTTGCGAGTACAATACAAAAAGGCAGGGAAACGGCATGATTTTAGCAGTTGACATCGGCAACACAAACATTGTCATCGGTTGTATGGACGGGGAGAAAGTGTGCTTCGTGGAGCGCGTCTCCACCAATCAGGCGAACACGGAACTGGAGTATGTGGTAGAATTTCGGGCGTTATTTGATCTCTACCGCATCGGTGTGGAGGACATCACCGGGAGCATTATCTCCTCCGTCGTGCCTCCCCTCAACAATATCGTGAAATCCAGTCTGGAAAAGCTGTTTCACCAGACCCCGCTTGTGGTGGGGCCGGGGCTTAAGACAGGCTTAAACATTCTGATGGACAACCCGGCGCAGCTCGGGTCGGATCTGGTAGTCAACGCGGTGGCGGGGCTGCACTATTACGGGGCGCCGATCATTATGATCGACATGGGTACTGCCACCACCATCAGCGTGGTGGACGACAGGAAGAACTATATCGGCGGCATGATCCTGCCGGGGGTGAAGGTATCTCTGGACTCTCTCGTCAACCGCACTTCACAGCTTCCGCGCATCAGTCTGGAGCCGCCGAAGAAGGTGATCGGCAGAAATACCATCGACTGTATGAAGAGCGGAATCGTGATGGGACAGGCAGCATGTCTGGACGGCATGATCGAGCGGATTTATGACGAGCTGGGCTACGAAGCGCCGGTGGTGGCGACGGGCGGGCTTGCGGAGAGCATCGTTCCACACTGTAAGAGAAAAATTGTGTGCGATAACGAGCTTACCCTGAAGGGGCTTGGGCTGATTTATCGCAGGAATATAGAATAATAACAAATGTTATACAATGATCCGGGCTTCAGATGCCGGGGTGTCTGACGGGAACGGAGCGAACAGGCGATGGGAGGGAATAGCGCATGTTATTAAAAGGCAAACATATCGTACTAGGCGTGACGGGAAGCATTGCGGCTTATAAGATCGCATCCCTTGCCAGTATGCTGAGGAAGAAGCAGGCGGATGTGACGGTGATTATGACGAAAAACGCCACGAACTTCATCAATCCCATCACCTTTGAGTCCCTGACGGGGAACAGGTGTCTGGTTGACACGTTCGACCGAAATTTTGAGTTTCAGGTGGAGCACGTGTCTCTGGCAAAGCAGACGGACGTGTTTTTAGTGGCGCCGGCTTCTGCCAATGTGATTGCCAAGGCAGCGCACGGGATTGCGGACGATATGCTGACGACCACGCTTCTCGCCTGTCAGTGCCCGAAGATTTTCGCGCCGGCGATGAATACAAGGATGTACCAGAATCAGGTTGTGCAGGATAATATCAGCACGCTTAAAAACTACGGCATGGAGGTGGTCATCCCGGCGTGCGGTTATCTGGCGTGCGGGGATACCGGGGAAGGAAAAATGCCGGAGCCGGATGTTTTGTTTGAGGCGGTTCTCCGGGCGCTTACGCCCAAAGATCTGGCGGGGAAAAAGGTGCTGGTCACGGCGGGACCCACACGGGAAAAGCTTGATCCTGTGCGGTATATCAGCAATCATTCCACAGGGAAGATGGGATATGCCGTTGCGGCGGCGGCGGTGCGGCGCGGTGCGGATGTGACACTTGTGTCGGGGAAAGTGGAGCTGACTCCGCCCATGGGTGTACAGGTGGTGCCTGTCGTCTCTGCGGCGGATATGGCGCAGGCGGTCAAGGACGTGGCTGCGGAACAGGATATCATAATCAAGGCGGCGGCGGTGGCGGATTACCGTCCTCTTGTGACGGCGGATGAAAAGCTGAAGAAGAAGGATGAGGAGCTGTCTGTGGAACTGGAGCGCACGGAGGACATACTGGCGTGGCTTGGGGCGCATCGCCGGGCGGGGCAGGTTTTATGCGGCTTTTCCATGGAGACGGAGCATCTGCTGGAAAATTCTCTGGCCAAACTGGAAAAGAAAAAGATTGATATGATTGTGGCGAACAACTTAAAGCAGGAGGGCGCGGGTTTCGGCACGGACACCAATGTGGTGACGCTGCTCACGAAGGAGAGGACGGAGGAACTGCCGCTTCTTTCCAAAGAGGAAGTGGCGGATCGGTTGCTTGACAGGCTGTCCGCTCTGTGACATGGCGACAGCGGGAGGCGGCGGATGAAGATTGGTTGACATAAGATATGCGCCAGCGCACAGCCGCAGCGAAGGGAGGCACAATATGATTCAGGATTTAACGGAGGGAGAGCCACAAAAAACGTTAGTCAGGTACACGCTGCCCATGTTTATCAGCGTGGTGTTTCAACAGTTTTACAATATGGCGGACAGCATGATCGCCGGAAAGTTCGCGGGCGAGGACGCGCTGGCGGCGGTGGGAGCCTCCTACCCGATTACCATGATCTTCATGGCGGTGGCGGTGGGGAGCAATATCGGCTGCTCGGTCGTTCTCTCGCAGTTGTTCGGGGCGAGGGCTTACAGTAAGGTGCGGACGGCTGTGACCACGATTCTGCTCACGGGAACCGTTCTCTCGGCGGTTCTGACGGCGGCGGGGCTTTACACAACCCCGGCGATGATGCACATGATACGGACGCCCGAAAATATTTTTGGGGACGGAGCGCTTTACCTGAAGATTTATATAGGCGGCTTTGTCTTTCTTTTTTTGTATAATGTGACGACGGGCATGTTTAATTCGCTGGGGGATTCCACCACACCGCTCTATTTTCTGATCGGCTCCTCGCTTGGGAACATCGCGCTGGATTTTCTGTTTGTCGCCGGGTTTTCATGGGGTGTGGCAGGCGTGGCATGGGCAACCTTTATCGCGCAGGGCATCGCCTGCATACTGGCTTTGCTGACATTTGCAAGGAGACTGGGAGAAATCAGATGCGAGGGGAAACCGCCGCTCTTTTCCTTCTCCCTCTTAAAGAAAATCAGTCTGATCGCGGTGCCGAGCATTTTGCAGCAGAGTTTCGTGTCCGTGGGCAATATTTTTATACAAGGACTGGTCAACTCGTATGGTTCGGGCGTGATTGCCGGATATTCGGCGGCGATCCGGCTCAATACCTTTGTCATCACAGGCTTTACCACGCTGGGAAACGGGGTGTCCGGCTTTGCGGCGCAGAATCTCGGAGCCGGGCGCAGGGAACGGATCAGGGACGGGTTCCTTGCCGGGATGAAGATGGCGGTGGCGGTGGCGGCGCCCTTTTTCCTGCTCTACTTTTTCCTTGGGCGGATGATGATGCAGCTCTTTCTGGAGGACACGGGCAGCGGCGCGCTGCAGACGGGCATGACCTTTTTGCGGATCGTATCGCCCTTCTACTTCGTGGCGGCTGTGAAACTGGTGTCGGACGGCGTGCTGCGGGGGGCGGAACGGATGCGGGAATTTATGGTATCCACCTTTACGGATCTGATTTTGCGCGTGATTCTCGCCTTTGTGTTCTCGGCATTTCTGCGGGAGACGGGCATCTGGCTCTCGTGGCCTGTGGGGTGGACGATCGCGGCGGTGATGTCGTGGATTTTCTGCCGGAGGACGATCGGCGGGAAAGGCTGATGTCTGAATCAGGAAAAGCCGGTCCTGGGATAATAAGGACAATATATGGGATAATAGACGCAGGGTGCGGAGAATGCGATAAGGCGTGTCCCGTAACGCATGTTTGGAGAGAGGGCGGAATATGAGAATAGGAATAGGATATGACGTACACAAATTGGTGGAAAACAGGAAGTGCATAATTGGCGGGGTGGAGATTCCCTATGAGTTGGGGCTTCTTGGCCACTCTGACGCGGATGTGCTGCTGCACGCCATTATGGACGCGCTTTTAGGGGCTGCTGCGCTGGGGGATATCGGAAAACATTTCCCGGACAGCGATCCCGCCTACAAGGGGATTTCCTCCATAAAGCTGCTGGAACATGTGGCGAAGCTCCTTACGGAAAATCTGTTTCTGGTGGAAAACATCGACGCCACGATCATCGCGCAGGCGCCCAAGATGGGTCCCCATATCGACCAGATGCGGGAGAACATTGCAGGTGCGCTCGGCATAGAGGTGTCGCAGGTGAATGTGAAAGCGACCACCGAGGAAGGGCTTGGCTTTACAGGAAAGGGCGAGGGCATTTCCGCGCAGGCGGTGTGTCTGCTCACCAGTCCGCGGGAACTGTACAGCGAGGATGTGGCGAAAAACTGCGGCGCGTGCGGGGGATGCCCGCACAGAGCGGAAATGATGTAAAGCAAAAATCGAGCGCGCCGCGCTCGATTTTTTACTTTATGGCTTTTCTGAGTTTCGTCTTGATTCTCTGGAGGGCGTTGTCCGTGGACTTGTCGTCCCGCCCAAGCACTTTCGCGATCTGCTGGTAGCGCATTCCCGTCAGGTACAGATCGAGCACCTGTTTTTCAAAACTGCTCAGTTCCCGTTCTATGAGCATTTCCAGTCTGTCTACATTTTCCTTGTCTATGACAAGTTCCTCGGGGTTTAAGCCGGAGCCGGAGGCAAGCACGTTGACAAGCGCTTCCTCCTCGCCGCCTTGTCCCTCGGAGGCATTGCCGTAAAGAGAGATATAGTTGTTTAAGGGGATATGTTTCTGCCTTCTGGAAGCCTGAACCGCCGTGTACATCTGTCTGGAGACGCACAGATCCGCAAAGGTGAAGAAACTGGCGTCCCTGCCGCTGTCGTAGTCCCGGATCGCCTTGAACAGCCCGATCATGCCTTCCTGAATCAGATCCTCGCTGTCCGCGCCGAGGATGTACATGGATTTCGCCTTGCTCCGCACCAGATTTTTATACTTATTCATAATGTGATCCGTGATGCCCTGCTCGCCGTCCCGCAGACGGATCAGAAGTTCCTCGTCGCTGTACTGTGTGTAGTCTTCGCGCATATTCTCCCCGCCAGTTCCAGATATGTTTTGGTTTTGCCAAAAAAATGATAAGAAAAAACCCCGTTTTATATTTACGGGGTTTCTGTAAGCTGCTGACGGGAATCGGACCCGTGACCTCCGCACTACCAAAATGCAATAACGCTTTATCTGTGTTATCTCGGTTTTGTCTGATGTTGCGTGAAACGCTGTATTTTAGAGGAGTTCTTTTCGCAGCTTTTCGTGCGTTTTCATTGTTCGCTGTAAGTTTACTAACAAGATTCTAACAAAAAGCCTACAACACGTCAATCAGATCTTTTAGGAATAGTCGCGTTAATCATCATAATGTCCTCTGCATGATATGATTTTAATATTCTGCAACGCATCAATATCGTATACCAAGCGGTTTTTTTCATCAATCCGTCTGGAATATCCGGGACGATATTTCAGCGGCTCCGGCTTTCCAATGCCTTGCATTGCCCCATTTCGCTTAATATCCACTAATAGACTATTGATTCTCTTTGCTGTTTTCCTGTCTTGAGACTGCCAATAAATGTAATCAGAAAATCCTTTGTCTGTAAAGGTAAAATCATTCATCTTTATGTTTCATCCGTTCCATCCAATTTAATACTTTTTCAGTAGGTTCCCAGTCATCAGATTCCATTGCCTGCAATTCTTCCATGCTGAAAGAAATGGATTCCCCATTTTCTAGCTGCTTATAACTCCTGTCCAGCATAGCCAGATATTCTGCGTTTCTTCTGGCTTTTACCATTTCGTTATATTCTTTTTCTGATACGATTACTACATTTTCATTTTTAGGTCGTGACACAATAAGCGTTTCGCCGCTTATTACTTTATTACACCATTCCTTAAAATTTTCACGCACATCCATGCTCTTTACTGCTAACATAGTATCACCTCGTAATTTCGTATGGTTTTTCGTACTTTTATTATATATAGTTATTATGCGCCTGTCAAATTGATTTATGTTGGAAATGCGAAGAATTTGAAAACAGCCCCAACCGCTAGGGTCAAGGCTGATTCCGTTTAGTTATCTAATTCCTTTAGCCGCAGGAGCCACTTTTGGATTGTTCCGCTTTCCAGAAGGTCAAGTATCACACCCTGGCTGTTGTATTCCCCTCGTTCCGCTGCCATAATCAACGCCATAATTACTTTACCGTCCAAATCGGAAACATCTACTCTCTGCAAACCTCTTGTTCCCCATTTAGTACCGATTGTTCTCAACGTATCAATATAGCGGTTCAATTCATACTCCGGGTGATTATTCATAAAGGTAAGAATTTCTTTTCTAAATTCATTTACGGTCGGAGTATAGTCTATATAACAAGATGTATCTCTCACCCATGAATCGGAATCTTGAATCTTCGGTAAATAATCCGTCAATGCCTCATACATGCTTAACCCTCCGCAATTTTTTTCAGTAACCGTATGATTTCCTCATTCTGCCGCATTAAGATGAAATTCTGTTCCACTTGCGCCCTTGCCAATTCAAGGGAGAAAGTTTCGTTTGCACTGCCGCTTAACAGACTGCCGAATGAATACATCTTGGAGCCTGCCAGACTTCCGGCTATCTCTTTCGCCGAATTGATATTCTTGCGTTTTATATCAGCGTCGGTGTAGCTGTCGAAGTTCAGTCCGAACTTCTCCATAGCCGCTTTGTCCTTTGCCTCCTGCCTCGCTTGTTTTTCTGCCGCCTTATCCTCTGCACTTTTACCAAACATAGATTTTAACCTCCGTTTCTTTTTTTGATACCCATACTATACCCAATTTTTGGGAAAAAGGGCACAGGCAATTAGGTATCCACCCACATAATAAAATCAATCTTTTTAGCGTCCGTAAAGCTGGTATGAGGGTATTTATCATTAAACAATCGGAGGATAGCTTGTCCATTGGCTGAATCCAGAAATTCATAAAATCGACTGCAATACTCATGGTACAGCTTGACAATTTCCTTTTGGCGGTCAGAGGTATCTCCGCCATAGCTGGGTAGTTTCATCTTGAAATGGTTCTCTGCAACGATTTTGTCCCATATAGGTCTGTTCGGATTGATAACGTGGATCAGCTTACTGGAAAATGATAGTTCAAGCGCTCCCTCGGATTCTTTCAGATAATCCAGTGTTTCCTCAAAAGTTACGCCCTTGTCCTTCTTCTGTTCGAGAAAGAAATAGAATCTGTCGTAATACTCGCTTTTTCTGGAACGCATAACAAAGAAATCATTAAAGGCTCGCTGAAAGTCTTTGTCAATGGAAACATCTGTCCAGTAAAGGCTGTCCATAATACGCTTGTATTTCTTCATGCCGATAGACAGTTTTTTATTATCGGCTAATATCTGTTCGACGGTCTGAATGTTTAACATGTATCTATCAACTCCCTGCACGTTTCATACTGAATATTCATAGATACATACTATCACACGGCAAATTAAATAGCAATACATATATCACATTATATTTGCATTGAATAACATTTCACTATGTGACATAGATTAGCAATACCAACACACATTATAATGTACTCAAAATGTATGGAGGTATTGAGACTATGGAAAAATTTGTTGTAGTACCAAAGGAGGATAAAGCCGTAACCATGACTATCCGTATAGACAAAACATTACAAGAAGCATATAATGAACTCTCCACGAAAACCAATCGTTCGCGAAACGAGTTGATTGGAATGGCTCTGCAATATGCCCTCGACAACATGGAGATTAAGGACAAGGATTAAGGCGTCCGTTTTATGACAAATGGCGTAATTCTGACAGTAACTTTAGACTGTCTGAAAATCCTTGCCGATAGGCAACGCGTCCATATTCGGCACCAGCGGCATTACTGGCAGAAATCGCTCTATTGACAGCTTTAGTTTGTTCGCTTGATAAACCGATAGTATCCAGATTATCTTGCTCACTATTGGAAATCCGTGTTGCCTTTTGGAAATCTTCATCTTGTTGTAATGATGCTTCTAATGCACCATGTATTCTTTTACCCCACAAATAATTCAACAGATTAAATTTACTCATATGATCCCGTCACCTTTCATCTGAAATTATTATATCGCCGCTACGGTTTGTATTATCATTTCTGTGGTGAAGACTGTCAACATTTTGCGAAAGATATTTTTGCAACAGATAAGAGCCGTTAGACCTAAGTCCTCTGGCTCTCGTCTGTATTATGCCTGTTTCCGCTTGTTGTTCAGTAGAAAATCATTTAATTTGTTAGCGGCTTCTGTGCTCTGCTCCTCGAATGAGTGAGCATATATATCCATTGTTGTAGAACTTTTCGCATGCCCCAAAATCTTACTAATGTCGATTATATTCACTTTCAGATAATTCAGCAGGGTAGCACATGAATGCCGTAACCCATGCAAGGGGATTTCTGGTAACGGTTCTAACTGCTGTTTTTTCACTTCTTCGGGGCTTTCCCTCACCCATTCGTTATACCGCCTTATATGGCGCTTATACGCTTGATATGGAGTGGAGCGCCCCATCAGCTTGCCATCATCTTGTATGAACAGATTCCCGTCCCCTTGCCACGCGGTACCGAGACTGAACCGATATTGATTGTACTCGCTTTTATACTGCTTCAACAAAGGCATCAAATCTGCGGGAAATGTCACAGTACGGATTGACGTGGCTGTTTTCGGCTTCTTGATAACCGTTCCTTCCGCTCCCTTGCCGACCGACTTTGAAATACTGATCGTGTGATTCTCAAAATCAATATCGTTCCAGTGGAGGGCAAGCGTCTCGCCTTTTCGGAAACCGCAATACAGCGATAACGTATAAAACACTTTCAACTGCAACGGCAGCTTTCTTGATTCCGTATAATCTGGCACAAGGTAGGGTTTGCCGGTATCGTCTATCCGTTCATGCCCTCGGATCATCGTTTCAAATTCCATATCCAATGACTGCAGGAACATTAACGACTGTTCGGGAGTGAAATATTTCAGTGTGGTTTCTTCGTCCTTATTTTTTGCCAGCTTTGCATCTCTGCATGGATTAACTTGTATCATCTACCACCGCACCACAGTACGGAACATACCGCTTAAAACATTCTTTACTTTTCAGATAGAACCATTTGCGAGGTTGCCAACCAACGATTTATAAAATTTCTCAATCACTGGCGGCTTTATCCTTGCCACCTTATACCGTCCCAGAGCAGGCACAATCTTGTTGTTTACAATCTGCACATAACCGATATATGTAGAATACGCTAAATCTTCTTTACGAGATTCTAACCACTTCTCGGCGAAGTCTGCAAAGGACATTTCCTCGCCCTCATAGCTTTCGCCACGTTTCAATTTATCTTCCCATTCCATAGCATACTTCTGGGCTTCTTTCTCCTGTTGCTTTGGAGTAGAACTTTGATTTGGCTTGAACGTAAGCACTTTTGCATTTCCCTTATGCGTCACTTTATCATACAGTGTAATCTGGATTCTGTAGACGACCTCTCCATTCTTCTTTACATTTTTCTTTATGGATGTTTTATTGACTTTATCTGTATTTTCCATAGATATTACATTCCTCCTTTCTCCAATATGGCAATAAAAAAGGAGAAGCAAAAAGACTGTCACCAACGACAACCTGCTTCTCCTAAAGCTACTCTATATGATATTTAACTTCTCGTTTCTTATTTATCCTACATTATATCTAATAAATTCCTAAAAGACAATAATTTTTTGTTCCTTTATCTTTTTTGGGAGAACCGCTTATAAATATAAATGGCTGATTCATAGGCTTTTCGGGGGATTGTAATCCGTTTTGCAGGAAGCTAACAAAAACTCTAACAAATTCCATATTACAGACCGCAATGAACTATCATACAGAAATAGAAAAAGCCCTAAATATTCAGGACTTCTACAAAAGCTGCTGACGGGAATCGGACCCGTGACCTCCGCACTACCAATGCGACGCTCTACCGACTGAGCCACAGCAGCCTGACGAAAAAGATATTCTTTTTGTCACCGAGTTATAGTTTATCAAAAAGAAAAAAGCTTGTCAATACTTGAGTGTGCCAATACTTGAAATGTCTGTGATTTCTCGTTCTTTTTGTCATTTTTTACAAATGGATTACCGGTTTCTCAAAATGATTTAGCAATAATTGTTATGTTCAGAGCAAGAAGTGTAAAGAATAAACAAAGGCAACTGAATAAAATAGAGTTACGCTATCAAATCATACAAGATGGCAGATACGGAAACGTATAAAAGAAAAGGAGGATGAAAGATGAAAAAGTTTTTGGCATGTATGTTGTGCGGCTGTATGGCAGCATCTCTTCTGACAGGCTGCGGCGGCGGTGACAGCAGCAGCGCACCGGCGGCAGATTCGGGTGACAGCGGGGCGGCGGAAGCGCCGGAAGCGCCGGCAGCAGACACGGATGATTCCGGAAGCGAGGCGCCGGCAGCGGACGCAGGTACGTCCGGCGGCGGTTCCGATACGATCAATGTTTGGGCGTTCACAGACGAGGTTCCCGGCATGATTGAGAAGTATATCGAGGCGCATCCCGAGTTCGGTTACCAGATTAACACCACAATTATTGCGACAACAGATGGCGCTTACCAGCCCGCTCTTGACCAGGCGCTTGCCGCAGGCGGTGCGGAGGCTCCCGACATCTACTGCGCTGAGGCAGCTTTCGTACTGAAGTATACGCAGGGCGACGCAAGCAACTACGCGATGCCTTACGCAGACATGGGTATCGATGTGGACGCTAAGTTAAAAGAGGCGGATATCGCGCAGTACACGGTTGATATCGGAACCAACCCCGACGGTCAGCTCGTAGGTCTCGGCTATCAGGCTACAGGCGGCGCATTCATTTACCGCCGTTCCATCGCGAAGGACGTATGGGGCACGGATGATCCGGCTGAAATTGAGAAGAAGATCGGTCCCGGCTGGGATCAGTTCTTCACGGCAGCGGAAGATCTGAAGGCAAAGGGCTACGGCATTGTTTCCGGCGACGGCGATATCTGGCACGCAGTTGAGAACAGCTCCGATCAGGGCTGGATCGTTGACGGCAAGCTGACGATTGACCCGAAGCGTGAGGAGTTCCTTGATCTCTCCAAGAAGTTAAAGGACAACGGCTATCACAACGATACACAGGATTGGCAGGACGCATGGTTTGCAGATATGAAGGGTGAAGGCGAGAAGGGCATCTTCGGCTTCTTCGGCCCCGCATGGCTCATCAACTACACCATGGCTCCTAACTGCGGCGGTGCAGCCGTAGGCGAAGGTACATACGGTGACTGGGCAGTCTGCACGCCTCCCATCGGTTTCTTCTGGGGCGGCACATGGATTCTTGCAAACAAGGACAGCCAGAAAGCGGAAGCTGTCGGCAAGATCATCGAGTGGATTACGCTGGACAGCTCGGAGGAAGGTCTGCAGTACAAGTGGGCGAACGGCACACTGAACGGTGAGGGCGGCACGAAGGACGCGGTTGCCAGCGGCACGGTAATGTCCAAGTCCGACGGTTCCGTTGATTTTCTTGGCGGACAGAACATGTTTGAAGCATTCGTTCCCGCAAACCAGTATGCAAAGGGCACCAACCTGACACAGTACGACGAGACCATCAACCAGTACTGGAGAGATCAGACCCGCGAGTACACATCAGGCAACAAGTCCCGCGAGCAGGCGATCGCAGACTTCAAGCAGCAGGTAGCGGACAATCTGGATGTTATCGTAGAATAAATAATAAACACACAGAGTAATCGTTATAACTGTTTGGCAGGGCGGACCCATCAGCGTCCGCCCTGTTTTCAACGAAGAAGAAATATAACACGATTGCGGGAAGGTGGGGAAGGATGAAAAGTAAGAAACCGGGGTATGACAGATATGCGAAATACGGTTACATATTCAGTATACCGTTTGTCATCGCTTTTTTATTGTTTTCATTATATCCGACCGTGTATACGGCGGTGATCGGTTTTACCGATCTGAAAGGTCTGGGAAAGACGGATATCCATTTTCTGACCGACGACCTTTTCAGAAATTTTAAGACTGTATTGTCGAGCCCGTCATTTCAGCTGGCGTTCCGGAATACGGTAGTCATATGGCTTGCGAACTTTATTCCGCAGATGCTTCTTGCGCTTCTGTTAGCGGCATGGTTCACGGACAGAAGAAGCAAGGTAAAGGGACAGGGTACGTTCAAGGTACTGCTCTATATGCCGAATATCATCACGGCGGCGACCATCGCTATCCTGTTCAGCGGATTTTTCGGGTATCCCATGGGTCCGGTCAACGATTTCCTCGTGCGGTTCGGATTCATCGATGCGCCTATCGAATTATTGAGAAGTAAGGCTGTGGCGAGAGGCGTTGTGATCTTCATCCAGACATGGATGTGGTACGGCTCCACCATGATCACGCTGATCTCCGGCATTCTGGGAATCAGTCCCGAGATCTTCGAGTCGGCGGAGGTGGACGGCGCGAGCCGCGTACAGACTTTCTTCTATATTACCATGCCGAATATCAAGACGATACTCCTGTTTACGCTTGTTACCAGTCTGATCGGCGGTCTGAACATGTTCGATATCCCGAGACTGTTTCAGGACGGTAAGCCGGACGACGCGACACTGACCACCAGCCTGTTTATCTACAAGCAGGCGTTCAGCGGAAGCTACATGTACAACAGGGCGGCTGCGGCGAGTATGGTTATGTTTGTGATTATCGCGATTCTTGCTTCGATCATGTTCTTCGTTATGAGGGATAAGGATGAAGCGCAGCTGAATAAGCAGATCAAACAGCAGCAGAAGGCTTATGCGAAGAAGCTGAAAGCCGGAAAGGAGAACGCGTAATGTTAAATAATAAAGAAAACCGTGTGATGAAGGTTGTGATATACGTCGTATGTATCTTTCTGGCAATTTTGAGTGTTCTGCCTTTCTGGATCATGATCGTGAACGCGACCAGATCCACGACGGAGATCCAGCAGCATGCGATTTCGCTCATCCCTTCATCTTATATGATGAACAATATCAAGATCCTGCTCGGCAAGAGCTTTAACCCGGCAGTCGGTTTTGGAAACTCGCTGATTATTTCCATTGGGGCGACAGCGCTGGCGATCTATTTTTCCTCTCTGACCGCATACGCGCAGGTGGCTTACAACTGGAAGCTCAGAAATGCGTTTTTCAGTTTTATCATGGTAGTGATGATGATTCCGGCACAGGTGACGATGATCGGTTTCTATCAGATGGTTTATAAGATTCATATGACAAACAGGCTGTCTATGTTGATACTGCCGGCAATCGCTTCGCCGACGATGGTGTTCTTTATGAGACAGTACCTACAGCCGACGCTCTCCATGGAGATGGTGCAGGCGGCGAGAATCGACGGCGCGAAAGAGTTCATGATTTTTAATCGGATTGTGCTGCCGATTATGAAACCGGCAATCGCGACACAGGCGATCTTCAGTTTCGTGGCAAGCTGGAACAATCTGTTTACACCGCTCGTACTGCTGACAGACCAGAAGAAATATACCATGCCTATCATGGTAAGCCTCCTGAAGGGTGATATCTATAAGACAGAGTACGGCTCAGTCTACATGGGACTGACACTGACGGTACTGCCGCTAATCATAGTATACCTGCTTCTGTCCAAGTATATCATAGCCGGCGTGGCGCTGGGCGGCGTAAAAGGTTAATAAAGCAGTTTGGATTCAGACTTCTTCGTGGCGCAGTTTGTTGCGGTATTCCGTGGGGGAACAGCTTGTGTATTTGCTGAAACACCGGTTGAACGTAGTAAGGTTGTTAAAGCCGCTGCAAAAAGCGATTTCCGTAATGGGACGGTTCTTGTCCTCGGTGAGCAATGACTGCGCCGCTTGAATCCGTTTGTAGCACAGATAGTTGTGAAACGTCGTGTTGGTGTGCTGCTTGAACAGACGGGTAAAATGGTATTTGGAAAAGCCGATATATTCCGCCGCCTGCTCCAGTGTCAGATCGTCCGCGTAGTGGGTGTCGATGAAATTGAGCAGGTTGGAGAACAGCATATAGTTTTCCGACTGTTTGTCGGCGGTGTCCTCGATACTTGCATCCGTGTTCTGGAGATAGTGGTTGATACCTATCGTCGAAAAAAGTTCCAACAGCACGGAGTAGATGGATATTTCCCAGAAAACCTGATGGGAGAAATAAAGGTTAGCCATCTGCATCAGCGCATCGTAAACTTTTCGGTATATTTCGGGGCGCGAGGCAGCCGTACACAGATAAGGCTCGATAAAAGCAGGGCTCAGCGCCTTGTAATCCTGAAAACAACGCAGCATGTCAATATCTATGAGATAGATAAATCGTGCTCCGGAGGGCTTGCTGTAAAGTTCATGCAGCATATAAGGGGGGATGATCAGAATGTCCCCCGGGTCCAGCGTGTAAGTGCTGCTGTTGGTGGTAATGATATATTGGTTTTCTGCGCAGACAATGATTTCCATGGCATTGTGGTAATGATTCGCATAGCCTTCGGTCTGGGTATTGTACCAGATGCGCAGATGGGATTCGGCAATATAGTCAACATACTCCCTTGAACCGCTTACCGACCGTTCTTTCGAGGTCTGGTTCAGACTGCTCATAATTGAGGGGGGATAAAGTTTTTCATATTTCACTTGATTTACTCCTGTTATTCATAGGATTGATGTGGTATGATTGCGTCATATCTCACAAGCGGTAATGCTTGGCGATGCCGGGCGCAAGCCGTCTGGCTTGTGTCTATTATACTCCATAGGGGGAAAAGTCGCAACCGGGCGATTTCTTTCAGAGGAGCCAGAGCACGGAAAAAACGGGCGGAAAGGATGAAAATAGCATATGACGAGAGAACAGGCAAGACGCAAGGCAGAGGAATTGGTGGGGCAGATGACTGTGGAGGAGAGGGCTTCCCAGCTTCGCTACGACGCGCCGGCGATCGAGAGACTCGGCGTGCCAGCCTACAACTGGTGGGGCGAGGCGTTGCACGGCGTTGCGAGGGCGGGTGTGGCGACCAGCTTTCCGCAGGCGATCGGCATGGCGGCGACTTTTGACACGGAATTGATACATAGCGCCGGGGATGTGGCGTCAACAGAGGGCAGGGCGAAATACAATGCGTACTCGGCGGAAAACGACAGAGACATCTATAAAGGGCTGACGTTCTGGTCGCCCAATGTGAATATATTCAGGGATCCCAGATGGGGCAGGGGACAGGAGACTTACGGGGAGGACCCTTACCTGACTTCCAGACTGGGCGTGGCTTATGTGGAGGGACTGCAGGGCGACGACAAGGATGTGTTGAAATCTGCGGCGTGCGCCAAGCATTTTGCGGTGCATTCGGGGCCCGAGGCGGTGCGCCATGAGTTCAACGCCGTCGCCACAAAGAAAGATATGGCGGAGACCTATCTGCCCGCCTTTAAGGCATGTGTGCAGGAGGCGGGGGTGGAAGCCGTGATGGGCGCCTACAACCGGACCAACGGAGAGCCGTGCTGCGGCAGTAAGACGCTGATGCAGGATATTCTCCGTGACGAATGGAAGTTTGAGGGGCATTACGTGTCAGACTGCTGGGCGATCAAGGATTTTCACGAAAAACATATGGTGACGCACACCATGGAGGAGTCAGCGGCGCTGGCGCTAAAGTGTGGCTGTGACATCAACTGCGGCGTGACTTATCTCTATCTGTTAAAAGCGTTGGAACAGGGGCTGGTGACGGAGGAGGAGATCACGGAGGCGGCGGTGCGCGCGTTCACCACGAGATACCTTCTGGGGCTGTTTGACGGGAGCAGGTACGACGACATTTCTTATGAAAAGGTGGAGTGCGAGGCGCATCTGGAGGTGGCGCAGCAGCTCACCAGAGAGTCGGTTGTGCTTCTGAAAAATGACGGCGTTCTTCCGCTCAATGCTTCGGCGGGACAGACCATCGGCGTGATCGGACCAAATGCGGACAGCAGAGAGGCGTTGGTCGGAAATTATCACGGAACTTCGTCTCGATACATTACGGTTTTAGAGGGAATACAGGATAAAGTCGGATATAATGGAAGAGTTTTATACTCGGAAGGCTCCCATTTATTTAAAGACCGCGTGGAGAATCTGGCGTGGGAGAACGACCGCGTCGCGGAGGCGGTGATCGTGGCGAAACACAGCGATGTGGTGGTGCTCTGTGTGGGACTGAACGAGACGCTGGAGGGAGAAGAGGGCGATACGGGCAACAGTTATGCGTCCGGCGATAAGGCGGATCTGCTTCTGCCCGAGCCGCAGAGAAAGCTCATGGAGGCGGTGTTTGCCGCAGGTAAGCCCGTGGTTGTTTGTCTAATGGCGGGAAGCGCAATCGACCTCTCCGAAGCGCAGGATAAGGCGGCGGCTGTCCTGCAGCTCTGGTATCCCGGCGCGAGGGGCGGAAAGGCGGTGGCGGACATTCTGTTCGGGGACTGTTCTCCGTCCGGCAAGCTGCCAGTGACGTTTTACCGCACGCTGGAAGAACTGCCTGCCTTTGAAGACTACACCATGAAGGGGAGAACCTACCGCTATATGGAGCAGGAGGCACTCTATCCCTTCGGGTACGGGCTGACTTACGGCGACGTGCAGGTGGAAAAGGCGGAAGTCATTCGGACGGATGAGACGACAGGCGATGTGACCGTGCATGTGACGGTGAAGAACGCGGGAGATATCGCGACGGGCGACGTGGTTCAGATTTATGTGAAGGATATGGAGTCGCCGTTCGCCGTGCCGAATCACAGCCTCTGCGCTTTTGCGAGAGTTTTTCTGGAGGCGGAAGAGCGCACGGAGATGGATATGACCGTTTCCGGCAATGCTTTTCTTGCGGTGAACGAGGATGGCGTTTTTGTCAAAGGCGGCGGCAAGTATACGCTCTATGTGGGTACCGGACAGCCTGACAGCCGGACGGCTGCGCTTGCCGGGAAGAAATGTGTGGAAGTGCCAGTTACATTTTCTTGAGGGGGATATATACATAAAGGCAGGGTGTCCCGCACCGCGCGAAGATTTGCGTGTTGCGGGACATTCTGCGTGTTGTGTGCATAAGCAGACGCCAGATGCTTCGTATCTGTCGTTCGCGCTGCTCATTGCAGGATTTGCAAATCAGTCTTTCATGCAGGCATGAGCCTGCTTCGCAAGTCTTGCAATTCTGCTAATGCACAGGTTTCCTTGACAAAATGTCCTAAGTTGCATATTCTAATTATGGTAGAAATTTCTTGCAGACGATTTATGATAAAGGACTACTTTTCAAGCCGGATAGACATAGAATCCGGCGTGGTATGAATGGAGACGCAGAAGGAGCGGTTACATGGGCTTTATCGGAAATATAAAGGAGGAAATCCGTATCATACGCGAGCGTGATCCGGCAATTCACTCCAATATGGAAGTTTTTCTCTATCCCAGCTTTAAAGTGATGTGCTATTACCGGCTGGCGCACAAGCTGTATCTGCGCCACCATTATTTCTGGGCGAGGTGGGTTTCCCAGAAGGGCGCGCGCAGGACGGGCATTGAGATCCATCCGGGCGCGCAGATCGGCAAGGGCTTTTTTATTGACCATGGACATGGCGTCATTATCGGGGAGACCACGGTGATCGGCGATAACGTTACGCTCTATCAGGGCGTGACCCTCGGCGGCACAGGCAAGGAGCAGGGGAAAAGACACCCGACCATCGGGAACAACGTTATGATCAGCACCGGCGCGAAGGTGCTTGGCTCCTTTAAAATCGGGGATAATAGTAAAATCGGGGCAGGGAGCGTGGTGCTAAACGAAGTGCCGCCCAATTCCACGGTGGTGGGCGTGCCCGGGCGCGTGGTCAGGCGCGACAACATGGCGCTGCCGCAGGAGGAGCTGGACCAGACCCATCTGCCAGACCCGGTGCGGGAAGATATTATGGTTTTGCAGCGCGCCAACGCGGAGCTGACAAACCGGCTGCTTGATCTGGAGCGGGAGATGAAGAATATGAGGAGAGAAAAATAATTGCGAAACACAGGGTAAGGTTGTGTTCATTGTGCACGTTGTATATTCCAACGCAGACGCGGAAAGAGAGGAGATTTATGAAAGTTTACAATACGCTGTCGGGGAAAAAAGAGGAGTTTGTGCCGATTGAGGAGGGGAAGGTCAGCATGTATGTGTGCGGACCTACGGTCTACAACCTGATTCATATCGGAAACGCGAGACCTATGATCGTGTTTGATACGGTGCGCCGCTATATGGAGCACAGGGGCTATGACGTCAATTACGTGTCGAACTTCACGGATGTGGACGACAAGATCATCAAGAAGGCGAACGAGGAGGGCACGGACCCTTCCGTGATTTCGGAGCGCTATATCGAGGAGTGCAAAAAGGACATGGAGGCGCTGCATGTGAAGCCCGCCACCACGCATCCCAAGGCGACCTGCGAGATCGGCGGCATGATCGAGATGATTCAGACGCTGATCGACAAGGGACACGCCTATGTGGCGGAGGACGGCACCGTTTACTTTAAGACGAGAAGTTTTCCGGGTTACGGCAAGCTTTCCCATAAAAATCTGGACGACCTGCGCAGCGGCGGGCGTTCCCTTCTGGTGTCCGGGGAGGAGCAGAAGCAGGATCCACTGGACTTTGTGCTCTGGAAACCGAAGAAAGAGGGCGAGCCTTTCTGGGAGTCCCCGTGGTGCGAGGGAAGACCGGGCTGGCATATCGAGTGCTCCGTGATGAGCAAGAAGTATCTGGGGGAGGAGATTGACATTCATGCGGGCGGCGAGGACCTGATTTTTCCCCACCACGAGAATGAGATCGCCCAGTCGGAGGCGGCGAACGGCAAACCTTTTGCCAAATACTGGATGCACAACGGGTTCTTAAATATTGACAATAAAAAAATGTCCAAGTCCCTCGGCAATTTCTTTACCGTGCGGGACATCAGTGAGAAGTACGACCTGCAGGTGCTGCGGTTCTTCATGCTCTCCGCCCATTACAGAAGTCCCCTGAATTTCAGCGCGGAGCTGATGGAGGCGGCGAAGAACGGTCTGGAGCGGATCGTGACCTGCGTGTCCAACTTAAACTTCCTTCTGGAAAAGGCGCAGACACAGGAGCCGGGCGCCGACGAGGAGAAAGCGCTTGTGCAGGCGAAGGAGTATGTGACAAAGTTTGACGAGGCGATGGACGACGATTTCAATACGGCGGACGCCATCTCCGCGATTTTTGAGCTGGTAAAATTCGCCAATACGTCCGTGGGAGAGGGTGCAAGTGCGGCATTTATCCGTGCGCTGAAAGACGAGATCGTGGAGCTTATGGATATCTGCGGGCTTACGGCAGAACGTCAGCAGGAGATGTTGGATGAGGAGATCGAGTCGCTGATTCAGGAGAGACAGGACGCCAGAAAGGCGAAAAACTTTGCGAGGGCGGACGAGATCCGGGATCTCCTTGCCGGGAAGGGCATTGTACTGGAAGATACGCGCGAGGGAGTCAAATGGAAGAGAGCATAACGATCCTCGAGGCGATCAAGCGGGATTTTGCCTGTGGGGAGATAGACATACGCACCTATTCGCCGCTGACGCTCGCCTATATCGGGGATGCGGTCTTTGATCTGGTGATCCGCACCGTGGTTGTGGAGCGGGGCAATACCTCCGCCAACAAACTGCATCATAAGACGGTCGCCTACGTGAACGCGAGGGTGCAGGCACGGATGATCGAGGCGCTGATGGAGGAACTGACCGAGGAAGAGCAGACGGTCTACAAGCGCGGGCGGAACGCCAAATCCTATACCACCGCGAAAAACGCTACGGTCATCGAGTACCGCAAGGCGACGGGCTTCGAGGCGCTGTGCGGTTACCTGTATCTGACCGGGAAGCAGGAGCGTCTGCTTTCGCTTGTGAAGAGGGCGGTGGAGCTGGTGGGGATGAAGCTCTGAGAGCCGCGCGGAGTGTGGGGTGCGAGTCTGTATAGGCTGCGAAAGAAAAACAGGCGGCTGCGAATATGGGAAGAGAGGTTTACATAATTTGGAAGAAAATACGGGAATCATAGAAGGAAGAAACGCCGTGATCGAAGCATTCCGGGCGGGGCGTACCATAGACAGGCTCTATGTGCTGGACGGCTGCAAGGACGGACCGGTCATGACCATCAAACGGGAGGCGGCAAAGCAGGGGACGCCAATCAAATATGTGACGAAGGAGCGGCTTGACCAGATGTCCGAGACAGGCAGACATCAGGGCGTGATCGCGGCAGCGGCGGCTTACGGATATGCGGAAGTTTCCGATATATTGCAGAAGGCGAAGGACAAGGGGGAGGCGCCCTTTGTTTTGCTTTTGGACGGAATCGAGGATCCCCACAATCTGGGAGCGATCATCCGCACGGCGAATCAGGCGGGCGCGCACGGCGTCATTATTCCGAAAAACCGTGCCGTGGGGCTGACGGCTACGGTGGCGAAGGCATCCGCGGGTGCGCTGAACTATACGCCGGTGGCGAAAGTGACCAATCTGGGGCAGACCATCGAGGAACTGAAAAAGGACGGGCTCTGGTTTGTCTGCGCGGATATGGGCGGCACGTCCATGTATGAATTAAATCTGAAGGGACCGATCGGGCTGGTGATCGGCGCGGAGGGAGACGGCGTGAGCCGCCTTGTCAGGGAAAAATGCGACATGACCGCACAGATTCCCATGCGGGGGGATATTGATTCCCTGAACGCCTCTGTGGCGGCGGGGATTCTGGCTTATGAGATTGTCAGACAGAGATTGCAATGAGAAAGATAAACGAGATACTGGCGGTCGCGATCCTGTCGCTGTTAGCGGTGCTAGTGGCGGCAGTTGGGATGCGGCTTTATGCTACACATGTTGTAAACAGAGAGATCGAAACGGAACTGAAGCAGCAGGAGGAAGTGCTCTCGAGAAACAGGGAAGCCCATGACCGGGTGCAGGAAATGCGGCAGGAGATCGAGGCGCTTTCCGGGGACAGGGAAAAGCTGGGACAGTTTCTGGAAGAGATCCGTATGGATGACGAGGCGGCGGTTCCTGCTGTGGCGATGATGGGTTTCGACACAAGCGGTATGTCCGGGAATCGGGAGCTGCCGGAGGAAACGCCGGGGGTATCGGAAAACGGGACGGACACCTTGGCAGACAGCACTGTTTCGGAGAATGGGACAAGTGTTTCGGAAAACAACGTCGTTTCGGGCAAGGCGCCTGATGTGTCAGACAATACGACCAGTGTGTCGGACAATATGATTAGTGTGTCAGATAATGCGACGAATATGTCAGATAATGTGACTGATGTGTCAGGTAATGATACGATATCGGGAAATATGTCCAGTGTTTCCGGCAATGATACGATATCAGGCAATGTAACCAGCGTGTCGGGCAACGACGCGGAATCAGGCAATGTAACCAGCTTGTCGGGTAATGATACGGTATCGGGCAATGCATCCGGCGTTTCTGGTAACGATACAGTATCAGACAATACATTTTGCGTGTCAGATAATATGACCATATCAGTCAATAGAATGAGTGTGTCGGAAAACGATACCGTTTCGGGCAATGCAGCCAGCGTCTCGGGAAACGGTACAATATCCGGCAACATGCTCGATCTTCTTCTGAAGATAGAAATGGTGTATCCCGAAATTACACTTGTCGAACGTAGGCAGATACGAAGTTCTCAGGAGGAGACTCTTCTGGTCAACTGGGAGGATCAGGCGTGTCTGGAGGAACAGGGTGTGGATTTTTCGGGGAAGAAGATTGCCTGTCTGGGAGACAGCATCACGGCGGCGGCGAATCTGGAAGGGGAGGAAGGGTATCTCACCTATGCCTATCCTTCCATACTGAAAGAACTGCTGGGAGCGGAGGAAGTATACAATCTGGGCATTGGCGGTTCTTCGATCGGACGGTACTGGTCGGACGCCTTTGTGGAGCGCTATACGCAGATCCCGGTAGATACGGACATTATTATCGTCATGGGCGGCACCAACGATGGTTTCTGCCTGTCGGAGAAAGAGTTTGGCAGCCTTGCGGAACGGAAACCGTGGACTTTCTGCGGGGATCTTGACGAGCTGATGCGGGGGCTTAAGGAGAATTATCCCGATGCGGATATTTTCTTTGTCACGCCGCTGCCGAACATCCTGCAGGATTATCTGATGCGGGAGCGGATCTATCTGCTTCCCCAGAAAAACTTGTCGGATGTGATACTGACCTTATCCGCAGCCTATGATTTTCAGGTGATAGACTTATATAATTCCAATATACTGGATTCCCACGACGCGGATATCGTGGCGGACTATATGCCGGACGGCGTACATGCCAACAAGGCGGGATACCGGATTCTGGCGGAGCATATCGCGGCGGAACTGGTGCGGAACTATGAGCGGCTTTCGGTTGACGAATAGCGGAAGATGCGGTATTGTTTATCATATGGGTTTTGTATGCTGGAGATGAGTGGAACAACAAAAACTGGAGGAAAGTGATGAGATTTAAAATGTTATATGGAAAAAAGGAGACGTATAGTTTTTGGTATAAACTTTATTGTATGTCCTTAAAAGGAATGAATATGGATCTGCATGGGGATATTTATTCAAGTGGAGAATCTAAAGTCTGTGAGTTTTTAAAAAGTCTGGGAGGACAGAATAAAGTCCTGTTTGATGTTGGAACTAATAAAGGAAATTATACCAAAATGTTGAAGGAATACTTTCCGGATGCAAGGATACATTGCTTTGAACCTGCACAGGAAACTTTTCGCATATTAAAGGAGAGTGTAGGGGCAGATAAGAATATCCGCTTGAACAATGTGGCACTCAGTGATAAAAGCGAGACGGCAACTTTATATTATGATAAAGATGCCTCGGGATTAGCGAGTTTGTATAATCGGCAACTGGATTATTTTAATATCGAGTTTTCAAAAAGTGAAACAGTAAAGACAGAAACGTTGGATGAGTATTGCGAGAAAGAACATATAGAAGCGATAGACTTTCTGAAAATGGATATAGAAGGTAATGAATTAAAAGCTTTGCAGGGTGCAGAGAAACTTTTGAAAGAAGGGCGCATTCGGGCTATCCAGATAGAATTTGGCGGGTGTAATATTGATTCGCGCACTTACTTCAGAGATTTTTGGAATTTGTTACATGAAAATTTTGAAGTGTACAGAATATTAAAAAACGGACTATGGAAAATTGAACAATATGCGGAGAAAATGGAATGTTTTTGTAATATGAATTATTTATTTGTAAAAAAGTGATTTGTTGTAGAAGCGCAGTAAGTAATATATAGGAGGAAAGCGGAATGGATTTTTTTGAAAAGGTCGGAGATACCATCACCTCAAAGGGAAAAGAAGTGACAGGAAAGGCGAAAGATCTGGCGGAGATCGCAAACTTAAAAAGTCAGATCAGTACCTGCGAGGATGTGATCAGAAAGAACTATATTGAGATCGGCAGATTGTATTACGAAAAAGAGGGACTGGAACCCGGGGCAGAGTACGAGCCCTTCTGCCGTGCCATCAGCAATGCGAAAACAGGCATTGAGGATCTGGAGGAGAAAATCAGAAGAGTAAAGGGTATATGAAACAACGAGCGCGTGTGCGCTCGTTGTTTTTTAGTTTATGGGAAATTGCAGTAGTGTAAATCATTCATGGAGAATGCGGAGCATTCTCTGAACCGGGCGTGCCGACGCCCGGTTTGTTATTGTGCGGGTGGCTGTTCCGGCTGGGGCGGCGCCTGTTGCTGCTGTGCCGCGGCTGCCGCCGCGGCTGCTGCTTCGGCATTCCGCTGGTTGATTTCGGCACGCTGTGCCTCAATCGTCGCTTCATAGCCGGGTGTTGCGTAAAATACCTCGTCGTGAGGGCACATATTGCTTGTCGGTGCGGGTACGGGCACTTGACTTACGGAGCCGTCCTCGTTCACCACTTCGGTAGTTTCGGTGGAGGAACCGCTCTGCAGGGAGACATCTTCCACCGGAGTCAGCTCAACGACGCCTTCTACCTTGAAGGGACAGAACTCGCGGGCCGGCAGCGTGCTGTACTGGCAGATCTGCCCTGCGTAGTGCACGTCGCAGGTTTCTGTGGGAATGGTGTTTTCCGCAAAATATTCCGTGCGCAGCGTTCCGTCGCAAAGCCCCGCAATGGGCAGTTTCCCGGAGCGTGAGCAGACCGTGGCGGTCACGATGCCGGAGGGAACGCTGAAGGACTCGCTGGGCAGATCTTTGTGAATCTCCGACATGACGGCGCGCCACAGCTTTTTCGCCAGATTCTTCTCGTCGCCGGACAGCTTCACGTTGTTGTCAAAACCCGCCCATGTGGTAGCGGTGTAGTAGGGGGTGTATCCCGAAAACCATACGTCGTTGTAATCGGAGGTGGTGCCGGTCTTTCCGGCGATCGCCATATTGCCGAAGTTGACCGAACCGCCGGTACCGCTTGTGACCACGTCAACCATGGCATCCGTCAGAAGAAAGGCGGTGGTTTCCTTGATCACCTGCTTGGAGTTTGGCAGGGTATTGTCCAGGATAATGTTGCCGTCGTGATCTAAAACCTTCGTGTAAAGTTTCGGCTTGATATAGGTGCCGCCGTTTGCAATGCAGGCGTAGGCGGCGTTGAGTTCCTCATTCGTAACACCGTGGGTCAGACCGCCGAGGGCGGTAGTCTGCTGGATATCCGAGAAGATCTCGCCGTTGATCTCCTCACGTTCCACAACGGTGGTGAAACCAAAATTTTTCAGATAATCAAAGCCGAGCTGGGGCGTGATCTGCGTCAGCGTTTTTACAGCCACGATATTCATGGAGTCGCGGATACCGTCCCGCAGGGAGGAAAGCCCGCGGTATGTCTCGCCGTACCAGTTCGCCACCGGGCGTCCGTTGGCGTAGTTGAAGGGCGCGTCGTTCATAACCGTGGCGAGGGTCAGTCCCGCGCTGTCTAAGGCGGGCGCGTAGGTGGACACTACCTTGAAGGTGGAACCGGGCTGTCTGACCGTGTCGGTGGCGCGGTTCAAGGTACGGCTGGCGGTCTTGGCGCCCCTGCCGCCCACCATTGCCACGACGCAGCCTGTGCTCTGGTCCTCCACCACGAGGGATACCTGCGGCTGCGGGGTCAGATTGATGTTTTCACCGAAGACTTCATCGCCGGAGCGCATCACGTCGGCTTTGTAAGCTTCGATATCCTGATATGCCTCCTCCTGCGAGGTGTAAATCAGATTGTAGCTGGAGGAACGGTTTTCCTTCCAGTAACTGCGGAACATTTCCGTGCTGACATTTTCCCTGTCCCCGTTTGCGCGGTCGATGGTCAGCTCATAGTTCAGATACCATTTGGTGTTTGCGGGGAAGTTGCTCTCGTCCGCAAAGGCGTTGTCACAGATCGCCTGTATTTTCGGATCCTGGGTAGAATAAATTTTCAGACCGCCGCTGTAGAGCAGGGTGTAGGCCTGCGTTTCGTTGTATCCGATCGCGATCAGATCCTCCATCACGTCGTCTGTCAGCGCATCCACAAAATATGTACTGACAGCGTTGTCCTCGTTTTTGGCGTCAGCCACCTGAATGCGGGAATACACGTCGTCGGCAAGCGCCTCCTCGCGCTCCTCCGCGCTGATATAGCCCTGCTCCAACATTTCCTTCAGCACTTTTTCCCGGCGTTTGGCATTGTCTTCCGGGTGTGTGATGGGATTATAGCGGGACGGGTTCTGGGTAATGCCCGCGATCACGGCGCACTCGGACAAGTTGAGCTCGTTGACATGTTTGCCGAAATACCGTCTGGAAGCGGCTTCCACGCCCAGCGTATTGGAACCGAGGTTGATGGAGTTCATGTAGTTGATCAGGATGGACTCCTTATCCATGACTTTTTCCAGCTCCAGAGCCAGATACTGCTCCTGAAACTTTCTCTTGAATTTGTCCGCCCATGAATCCTCGCTCGTCCAGTCTGTAAAGACATTGTTTTTGAGGAGCTGCTGGGTGATGGTGCTGGCGCCTTCGGAGAAGTGGCGGTTCTGGATGCCGATCATGCCTGCGCGGATGATGCCCTTGATATCGATGCCGTTGTGGTCATAAAAACGGGCGTCCTCGATGGCGACAAAGGCGTCCTTCAAGTCCTGCGGAACCATGTCGATGGAAACCGGGATACGGTTGGCGTCGGTGGAAACCAGTTTCTTGATCTGGGTGCCTTCTATATTATATACAAACGTGGAAAACCCGGAGGGTGTCACGTCGATGTTGCTGATGTCCGGCGCCGTTGCCAGAATGCCCTTAAAAGCGCCGATGCCTGCGCTTGCGACGACAATAGCCGCACCGATCATGCCGATCAGGAATACCTGCACAAAGGTAAAGGCAACTTTCCTGCTCCATTTTTTACCTGTAGAGTGAAGCGCCTGCTGTTTTTTGCGGACGCCCTTTTTGCCATAATTCATAGGATACTGCCTCCTCGACTCTCTATCATAGTCTCAAATGCCGATATAGTCAATCCTTAAAAAAGGGTATAATCTGTGACGATTATAACAAAATTTATCTGGCAAATAAAGGTTTTTATGCTTTCTTAAGAATTGTTTACGATTCTGTGCACATTTATACTTGCACAGAGGGGAGAAATGTGCAACGATATAATAGTCGCAAAGGAAAAACAAGCGACGCTGCAAGCGGCATTTGTTTTTCCTGCGACGTTAACGAGCAAATGTCCGATGAAATCGGACGTGGAGCGCTGAAAGCGCGAATTTGCGAGTTTGCATGAAAAGGACAGAAATAAATTTATGGGAACGATTCATGAGTATGCGCCGTATAAAATAATTGAATATGGGGGCGAGGGGGAAATCGTGGAAAAGAAATCCCGTTTTATCGCCCATGTGCAGGCGACTCACACCGAGGAGGAGGCGGTTTCCTTTATCGAGGCTGAGAAAAAGCGCTATTGGGATGCCAGACACCACTGTTATGCCTATATCATAGGGGAGCAGGGGGAGACTGTGCGGTATTCTGACGATGGGGAACCTTCCGGCACGGCGGGCAGACCCATTCTGGAGGTGCTCACAGGATCGGGAATCCGCGGTCTGACGCTGGTGGTGACCCGGTATTTCGGCGGCACGCTGCTTGGTACCGGCGGGCTTGTGCGCGCCTATACGCAGGCGGCGCAGGCGGGGCTTGCGGACAGCCGTGTGGCGGTGATGAAGTACGGGTATACTCTTACGGTGGAGACAGATTATAACGGGATCGGTAAGATACAGTATCTTTTGGGACAGAGGGGGATTCCCATAGAGGAATCCGTCTATACGGAACAGGTGCGTATCGGATTTCATGTGCCCTGTGAGGAGAAAGATAAACTGATAAAGGACATTACGGAGGCGACCGCCGGCACAGCGCGGGTGCGCGTCTCAGATCCTTTCTACTATAGAAGTGCGGAAAATGCTTCCGGGAGCAGCTCAGGTTAACTGAAGCCAAAACTGCCGCCGCGGAGCGCTTTTCCGGCGGAAAGGCGGCAGACTATGGGTGAGAACAGGGAAACGGAAAAAAGGACGGAAGGGCTGGAGGCAAAGGTTTATAACGACTATGCCGATTTTGGCGTGGCGGAGATCCGGGAGCTTCTCAGGAAAGGGCAGTATACCAGCCTCCGAAAGATTATAGAAGAACTCAATGACGCGGACATCGCGGACTATATGGAGGAGATGGAGGAGGAAGAGGTTATTAAGATATTCCGCTTTCTCCCGAAAGATACGGCGGCGGACGTCTTTTCCTATCTGGAGATCGACAGGCAGCAGTCCATCATCACATCCCTTTCGGATAAGGATGCGGCGCGCATCATCGACAATATGATGTCCGACGATGCGAAGGAACTGATGGAGGAGATGCCCGCCAATGTGGTGAAACGGCTGATCGCCAACACAAGCCCGGACACGAGAAAAGCGATCAACCATCTGATGCGTTACCCGGAGGACTCCGCGGGCAGCATTATGACGGTGGAGTATGTGGATCTGAAGGAGCACTACACGGTGGCGCAGGCAATCGAACGGATCCGCAAGGTGGGTCTTGACAGTGAGACCATCAACATCTGTTATGTGCTGGACTATAAGCGCACCCTTGTAGGGACGGTGGCGCTTCGCTATCTGCTTTTAAGCGACCCGGATGCCGTGATCGGTGATATGATGCACAGAAGCGTGGTGTCTCTCCACACCCTGATGGATCAGGAGGAAGTTGCCAGACAGTTCAAAAAATACGAATTTACGGCTATGCCGGTGGTGGATAATGAGGACAGGCTGGTCGGCATTATCACCATGGACGACGTGGTGGATATTCTGGAAGAGGAGACCACGGAAGATATCGAGAAGATGGCGGCTGTGATGCCTTCCGACAAGCCTTATCTGCGGATGACCGTGTTTGACGCCTACAAAAAGAGGATTCCGTGGCTGCTCCTTTTGATGATTTCGGCTACTTTTACGGGGAAGATTATCACCGCTTTTGAGAATGAGCTGAGCCGCTATGTGGTGCTGACGGCTTTTATCCCAATGCTGATGGATACCGGCGGCAACGCGGGCGGACAGGCTTCCGCCATCATCATCCGCGGTATTTCGCTGGAGGAGATTGAGTTTGGCGACTGGCTTAAGGTGATCTGGAAGGAGATCCGCACGGCGGTGCTGTGCGGTCTGACGCTGTCGGTCTGCAATTTCGCAAGACTGATGATTTTTGATCATGTGAGCGTGTATGTGGCGTTTGTGGTGTGCATTACCCTGCTGATGGCGGTGATCGTGGCGAAGATGGTCGGCTCCACGCTGCCCATGCTGGCAAAGAAAATCGGGCTTGACCCGGCGGTGATGGCAAGCCCGTTTATCACGACGATCGTGGACGCGATTTCCCTGCTGATCTACTTCCGCGTGGCAGAGATTGTGCTGGGGATCTGACAGCGCGGGTTTGCGAGTCTGACTACCCATGTGTTATAAATTGGCGCGTTCATTTTATTGCTGTTTGTTTGTGAATTGTATATAATAGTGGAAATGATAATAAGATTGAAAATAAGTCTATTCTGAATGGGGGAAACTATGCCGAATATTAAGCCAATATCGGATTTGCGAAACTATACAGAGGTGTTAAAGGAGGTGCGGGTGAACCAGCCAGTGTATTTGACCCGGAATGGCAGGGGAGCTTACGCTATTGTAGATATGGAGGAGCTTGACCGTTTGAAAGCGACGCTTCAGCTTCTGACAAAACTGGAAGAAGGGGAGCAGTCTGTCAGAGAAAAGGGCTGGCTGACTGCGGAGGAGGTAGAAGCCTCTCTGGGAGTGTAATATGTATAAAATCATGTACGCACCGAGAGCGTTGGAAGATTTGCAGGGAATAAAAACGTACATTTCCGTAAATTTCGGCAGGGATAAGGCGAAAGACTGTGTGCGGGAATTGACGAAAACGGTAAGGCAGTTGGAAAGATTTCCAGAAGAAGGGCAACGGTTGGAGGAACTGTTGGATTATCCGACGGACTTTTATTGTTGGTTTGTAAAACCGAATTATATCTTTTACCGAATTGATGAAGATACCATAAGAATTATCCGCATTTTGAATGAAAAGCAGGATTTCCTCCAGATACTTTTCGGAATTAGCAGTATTTCTGGGGAGGGGGAGGAATACTGGGAAGACTAGCTATACAGAAATCAGCCGGGATGTCAGATTTGACGTCCCGGCGTTATTTTTCCACTTCTATTTCTTCGCCGCCGCCGAAATCGCCGCCCGCTTTCTCAGCGTCGGGTCCAGAATCTTCTTTCGGATTCTGAGGCTTTCTGGCGTCACTTCCAGAAGCTCGTCGGTGTCGATAAATTCAAGCGCCTGCTCCAGGCTTAACACCTTGGGCGGCGTGAGGCGCAGCGCCTCATCCGCGGAGGAGGAGCGGGTGTTGGTGAGCTGCTTTTTCTTGCAGACATTCAGCTCGATGTCCTCCCCACGGCCGTTCTGCCCGACAATCATGCCGGAATACACTTTTTCGCCGGGTCCGATAAAGAGGGTGCCGCGCTCCTGCGCGTTGTAGAGACCGTAGGTGATGGCCTCGCCCGCCTCAAAGGCGATGAGGGAACCCTGCTTGCGGTACTGGATATCGCCCTTGTAAGGACCGTAGCCGTCAAAAATGGTGTTCATAATGCCGTTGCCCTTGGTATCGGTCATAAATTCGCCGCGGTAGCCGATCAGCCCTCTTGAGGGAATGGAAAACTCCAGACGGGAGTAGCCGCCGGACGCCATGCCCATATTTTTCAGCTCGCCCTTTCGCTGGCTGAGCTTTTCAATGACAGTCCCGGAAAACTCTTCCGGCACATCCACGTAGCACAACTCCATAGGCTCTGTCTTTTTGCCGTTCTCGTCGGTCTTGTAGAGCACTTCCGCCTTGCTCACGGCAAACTCGTAGCCTTCCCTGCGCATATTCTCGATCAGCACGGAGAGATGCAGCTCGCCGCGCCCGGAAACCTTGAATGCCTCCGTGGTGTCGGTCTCCTCCACCCGCAGGGACACGTCCGTGTTAAGCTCTCTGAAAAGCCTGTCGCGCAGATGGCGGCTGGTCACATATTTGCCCTCCTTGCCCGCAAGGGGGGAGTCGTTGACGCAAAAATGCATGGCGATGGTGGGTTCCGAAATTTTCTGGAAGGGAATCGGCTTGGGCTCATCGGGAGAGCAGAGGGTATCGCCGATATGGATATCCGCAATGCCGGAGATCGCCACGATGGAGCCGATATTCGCCTCTTTTACTTCCACTTTGTCCAGACCGTCGTACTCGTAGAGTTTGCTGATCTTTACTTTCTTCATCTTGTCGGGGTCGTGGTGGTTCACAATGACCACTTCCTGATTGACTTTCACGGAGCCGTTATCCACTTTGCCGACGCCGATCCGCCCCACGTACTCGTTGTAGTCGATGGTGCTCACCAGAAGCTGGGTGCCCGCGTCGGGATCGCCCTGAGGCGCGGGAATGTGCTCGATGATGGTGTCAAAGAGCGGGGTCATGTTCCCACCCTTCACCGTGAGCTGCGTGGTGGCGGTGCCGGTCTTTGCGGAAGCGTAGACGAAGGGACAGTCGAGCTGCTCGTCGTTGGCGTCCAAGTCCATGAAAAGTTCCAGCACTTCATCCACGACCTGAATCGGTCTCGCCTCGGGGCGGTCGCACTTATTGATGCAGACGATCACGGCAAGGTCCAGTTCCAGCGCCTTTTTCAGCACGAATTTTGTCTGTGGCATGGGTCCCTCAAAAGCGTCCACCACAAGGATTACGCCGTCCACCATCTTGAGCACGCGCTCCACCTCGCCGCCGAAGTCCGCGTGACCGGGGGTGTCGATGATGTTGATCTTGGTTCCCTTGTAGGTGACGGCGGTGTTTTTGGAGAGGATCGTGATGCCGCGCTCCTTCTCAATGTCGTTGGAGTCCATGACGCGCTCCGCCACTTCCTGATTTTCCCGGAATACGCCGCTCTGCTTTAACAGCTCGTCCACCAGCGTGGTCTTGCCGTGGTCAACGTGGGCGATAATTGCTATATTTCTCACATCTTCTCTTGTCTGTTTCATAATTTATTACCCTTTCGCAAAAATAGACTTTTGAGCCACCGACGATTATATCACTTGCGTGTGCTTCTGGCAAGTCGCGCGACCCCTTACAGTTCTATTTTCCCGCCACATCTTATATATTGATAATACAATAACAGTTCAGGGTCAGTTTTTAAATGGCATTGAAATACTTGAGCAGAATGGAGGAAAACATGACGGATAAGGTAATTGAAAACAACCAGGTGGCGGTTATGGGGGAGATCGTAAGCGATTTTTCCTTCAGCCACGAGATTTTCGGAGAGGGCTTTTATATGGTAGATATCAGTGTGGACCGACTCAGTGAGTCAACTGATATCATACCGGTGATGGTGTCTGAGAGGCTCATTGACGTAAATGAGGACTACAAGGGAATGAAGATATGTATCACAGGACAGTTCCGCTCTTATAACAGGCACGAGGAGAGAAAGAACAGGCTGGTTTTGTCCGTGTTTGCGCGGGAGATTGAGTTTGTGGACGATATCGGGGAAGGGGCAAAGACAAACCAGATTTTTCTGGACGGTTATATCTGTAAAGCGCCGGTTTACCGCAAGACGCCGCTTGGCAGGGAGATTGCGGACCTGCTTCTGGCGGTGAACAGACCTTACGGGAAATCGGATTACATACCCTGTATCTGCTGGGGGCGCAACGCCAGATTTGCCAGCAATTTCGAGGTGGGAAGCCGCTGTGCCATCTGGGGCAGGATCCAGAGTCGGGAATATATGAAAAAATTGTCGGAGGAGCAGCTGGAGCGGAGGATTGCCTATGAGGTTTCCGTCAGCAAGCTGGAGCTTGTGGAAGAGGAGTGAGGCTTGCAGGTGTCGCGGGCATAAAGTAACGGCTTGCATCAACAGAAGGATTGTGCTATTCTGAGCTTATATATGTTATGTAACTTATGAGAGTACGGGGTGCTGGCTATGGAAAAAGGCAGGATTCAGATATATAGCGGGGAAGGGCACGGGAAGTCCCCGGCGGCGCTGGGGCGCGCGATTCAGTCGGCATGTGAGGGAGAATATGTCGTCATCATACAGTTTCTGAAAGGGCGCGGGCTGACGGAATCGGAGTTTGTGAAGCGTCTTGAGCCGGAGATCAAAATCTTCCGTTTCGAGAAATCTGAGGAAGATTTTTCGCAGCTTTCCGACGAGCGCAAGGAGGAGGAGAGCCGCAACATCAGAAACGGATTGAATTTTGCGAAAAAGATCCTGAACACGGGGGAATGTTCCCTGCTGATTCTGGATGAAGTGCTGGGTCTGATCGACAACGGCATTATCACGGTGGAAGAGCTAAAGAATCTTCTTTCGGGAAAGCCGGAGGAGATGGATATCATTATGACGGGTATCACGTTAAACGACAGGGTCTGCGCGCTGGCGGATCAGGTGACGAAGGTGGAAACCATGCATTTTAAGATATGGGATTGACACGGATGAATCCGGGTGTTATGATAAACCATAGTAAACAACAGCATAGAGTTTGATAGAGGTTGCGTTATCTATCAGTACGGGCATGGATGTGACAGGCACAGGGGAAATGCCCGGAAAGGAGAGGGCGCCGAAAGGAGAGACGACCTGCAAGTTTTTACCTTGGGCATACAGTTAAGAGCTGTATGACTGTCATCGTTACGATGGGGCGCTATCCAGACCGGAGACGGAAGAATTATGGAGCTGACCCTGTGCGGTCGGCTCTTTATCATTTCAGAGAGGAGATAACTATGGCAATTTTTAAGGGAGCGGGCGTGGCGATCGTCACACCATTTCATGCGGACGGCAGTATCAATTACGAGAAATTTGCGGAGCTTGTGGAGTTCCAGATCGCGGGAGGCACGGATGCCATTATCGTCTGCGGTACGACGGGAGAGTCCTCCACGCTGACCCACGAGGAGCATCTGGATCTGATCCGTTTCTGTATTGAGACGGTGAAGGGCAGGGTCCCGGTGGTAGCGGGAACGGGATCGAACTGCACGGAGACGGCGGTTTATCTTTCCACGGAGGCGGAAAAGTACGGTGCGGACGGTCTGCTTCTGGTGACGCCCTACTACAACAAAGCGACCCAGAACGGTCTCTACGCCCATTATAAAAAGATTGCGGACTCCGTGAAACTGCCCATCATCCTTTACAATGTGCCCAGCCGCACGGGATGTAACATCCAGCCCCAGACGGCGGCGAGACTCTGCACGGAAGTGGAGAATATCGTGGGCATCAAGGAAGCCAGCGGCAATATCGGACAGATTGCCAAGCTGATGTCTCTGGCAGGGGATAAGGTGGACCTGTACTCCGGCAACGACGACCAGATCGTGCCGATCATGTCTCTGGGCGGCATCGGTGTGATTTCCGTACTGTCCAATGTGGCGCCGAAGCAGACCCATGATATCTGCCAGAAATTCCTCGACGGGGATGTGGCGGGCAGCAGGAAAGAGCAGCTTCGCGCGGTCGACCTGTGTGACGCGCTTTTTAGCGAGGTGAATCCGATTCCCGTGAAAGCGGCGCTGAATCTGATGGGCAAGGAAGTGGGCGGATTACATATGCCCCTCTCCGACATGGAGCCCCAGAATGTGGAGCGCTTAAAGAAGGCAATGCAGGACTATGGGATTCTTTAAAGTAAGAAGAAAAGGCATCTGTCGGGAAATGTCTCGGCAGATGTTTTCAAATGTTAGAAAATTGTGAAACGTTCATCCGGTGAATTGCGTTTCGCATTATTTATGGATAAGAAAGGAGACGCAACATGACAAAAGTGATTATGCACGGCTGCAACGGTAAGATGGGACAGACGATTCGCTCTCTGATCGCGGCGGATGAGGAGATAGAGATTGTGGCGGGTGTGGACGCAAGGGACGAGGGGAAAAATCCGTATCCGGTGTTTTCCACGATCGGGGAATGCACGGTTGCGGCGGACGCGGTGATTGACTTTTCCGTGGCGGCTGCGGTGGATGCCCTGCTTGACTACTGCGCAGACAAGAAGGTGCCCTGCGTGCTGTGTACCACCGGGCTTTCCGAGGCGCAGCTTGCAAAGGTGCAGGAGACGTCGAAGCAGGTGGCGGTTTTGAAATCCGCGAATATGTCGCTAGGCATCAATATGCTTCTGAAACTTTTAAAGGAAGCGGCAAAGACACTGTCCCCGGCGGGGTTCGACATCGAGATTGTGGAAAAGCATCATAACCAGAAGCTGGACGCGCCCAGCGGCACGGCGCTGGCACTGGCGGATTCCATCAATGAGGAGATGGAAAGCAGCTTTACATACGTCTATGACAGAAGTCAGGTCAGACAGAAGAGGGACGCGAAGGAGATCGGCATCAGCGCGGTCAGGGGCGGCACCATTGTGGGCGACCACGACGTGATCTTTGCGGGGGCTGACGAGGTGGTTACCTTTTCCCACAGGGCATACTCAAAGGCGGTTTTCGGGAAGGGCGCCATTCAGGCGGCGAAATTCCTCGCAGGGAAACCCGCGGGACTGTATGATATGGCTGATGTAATAGAGTGAAAAGAACTTCTAAATCACTCGCAGCAGAGGAGAAGCAGATGGACGATTTAGAGTTAAAATACTTGAAAAGTTTGGCAAAGCAGTATCCGACGATTGCGGCGGCTTCCACGGAGATTATCAATCTGCAGGCGATCCTGAACCTGCCCAAGGGCACGGAGCACTTTATGACGGATATCCACGGGGAATACGAGCAGTTCAATCATATCCTGAAAAACGGCTCCGGCTCTGTGCGCAGGAAAATCGACGAGGAGTTCGGCAACACCTTAAGCATCAAGGACAAAAAAAGTCTGGCGACGCTGATCTATTATCCCGAGGAAAAGCTGGATATTGTCATGCAGGAAGAGGACGAAGCTTCGATTGAGGACTGGTATAAGATCACGCTGCACAGACTGGTGCAGATCACCAAGCGGGTTTCTTCCAAATACACCCGCTCCAAGGTGAGGAAGGCGCTGCCGAAAGATTTTTCCTATATTATCGAGGAGCTGATTACGGAGAAGGCGGAGGTGCAGGACAAAGAGGCATATTATAATGAGATTATCCATACCATTATCCGCATCGGCAGGGCGCCGGAATTTATCGTCGCACTGAGCAATCTGATCCAGAGACTGGTGATCGACCACCTGCACATCGTGGGCGATATTTACGACAGGGGACCGGGACCGCATATCATTCTGGACACGCTCTGCCAGTATCATTCGGTGGATGTCCAGTGGGGGAACCACGACATTGTATGGATGGGGGCGGCGAGCGGTCATCTGGCGTGCATCGCGAATGTGATCCGCATGGCGGCGAGGTATGGCAATCTGGACACCTTGGAGGAGGGCTACGGCATCAATCTGATCCCGCTTGCCACCTTTGCGCTGGACACGTATAGGGACACGGACTGCGGGGCGTTCGCCATCAAGTACAATACGGATTACGACACCAAGGACTTAAGTCTTGACATGAAAATGCACAAGGCGATTGCCGTGCTGCAGTTCAAGCTGGAAGGGCAGCTGATTATGAGACGCCCCGAGTTTGCCATGCAGGACAGGCTGCTGCTGGAGCACATTGATTATGAGAACAAGGCGCTTGTGCTTGACGGGGTTTCCTACGCCTTGAAGGACGTGGATTTCCCTACCATAAACAGAAACCGCCCCTACGAGCTGACGGCGGGGGAAGAGCAGGTGATGGAGCGGCTCAGGCAGGCGTTTGTGAAATGCGAAAAGCTGCAGAAGCATGTGCGTTTCCTCTTTTCCAAGGGCGGGCTGTATAAGGTGTACAATTCCAACCTGCTCTACCACGGCTGTGTGCCCATGGATGAGGAGGGAAACTTTAACAAGGTCAACGTTTATGGGGAGGAGTACAGCGGCAAGGCGCTTTACGATGTGCTGGAACATTATGCCAGAAAAGGGTACTATTCCCATGACCTGAAGGAGAAGCTGAAAGGGCAGGATATTATATGGTATATCTGGGCGGGACCCAATTCCCCGGTGTTCGGCAAGGATAAGATGGCAACCTTCGAGCGGTATCTGGTGGACGACAAGGAGCTGCACAAGGAGACAAAAAATGCCTATTACCGGCTTCTTGACAGCGAGATGGTGGTAAACCGGATCCTGCAGGAGTTCGGTCTGGACGAGTCATGTTCCCATATCGTGAACGGGCATGTGCCTGTGGAGCGGAAAAAGGGTGAGACGCCGATTCGGTGCGGCGGGAAACTTCTGGTAATCGACGGCGGGTTTTCCAAGGCTTATCAGGATAAGACCGGCATAGCCGGATATACGCTGGTCGTCAATTCCCACGGTATGCGGCTTGTGGCGCATGAGCCTTTCGAGTCCACGGAGTCGGCGATTCTCCATGAGTCGGATATCTTTTCGGATTCCTTTATTTTAGAGACGACCGCCCTGCGCCAGAAAATTTCGGATACGGAGATCGGCGCGGAGCTCAGGGAGACCATTCACCAGCTGGAGGAACTCCTGCAGGCTTACCGGGACGGCATACTGATAGAAAAAGGATAAAACCAGACAGGAAAGAAAGAGTTCTCGGGGATCTCCCGGGAACTCTTTTCCTTACATAGAAAACTAGCGCACCTTGGAGGAAGCGCCTGTGTTGCCGTTGCCGGTCACGTCGTCAACCATGTTTTCCACGCCTGTTGCCGCGTCGTCAATGATGTCGGATGCCGCGTTTCCGGCGTCGCCGATGGCATTGCCTACATCGTCGGCGATGGAGCCGTTGTCTGTACCGCTTGTGCCTGCGGTAGCGTCGTTTACATTGTCGTTATCGTCCATGGTGCCGTCTGTGCCAGTGCCGCCTAAACCTGTGCTGTCCGTATCGGTGCCGTTCATATCAGCGCCTGTACCGTTGTCAGTTGTGCCTGTGGTGCCGGTGCCGTTGTCGGTGGTGCCCATGCCGGTTCCGTTATCTGTGTCTGTACCTGTGCCGGCGGTACCAGTTCCGTTCTGTGTGCCTGTGCCGTTGCCCGCGTCTCCGGCGGCGTCTCTGTTACCGCAGGCGGTCAGGGCAGCCATGCTCAGAACCATGAGAGAGACAAAAAGTAAAGTTTTTATTCTTTTCATGATTTCACTCCTTTGCTCGATTGCTGTATCTTTATGCTATAAACAGAATGTTTGATAAACTTCCTGTTCTTATGTTATTATGTCAGATAGAAATGAATTTATTCTGATTTTGGGGAAAGGAAAATTTATGAAATTTCGACCTTGTATTGATATTCATAACGGCAGCGTCAAGCAGATCGTAGGGGGAAGTCTCAAAGATGCGGGGGACAAAGCGCAGGAAAATTTCGTATCGGAGCAGGACGCCGCTTTCTATGCCGGACTTTACCGGGAGCGGGGCATAAGCGGGGGACATATCATACTTTTAAATCCGTCGTCTTCGCCCTTTTATGAGGAGACGAAAAGACAGGCGCTTTCGGCGCTTCGGGCATACCCGGAAGGACTGCAGGCGGGCGGCGGCATCACGCCGGAGAACGCGGCGGTTTTTCTGGAAGCGGGCGCCAGCCATGTGATCGTGACTTCCTATGTTTTTTCCGGGGGACAGATACAGTATGACAGACTCCGCGCTCTGGTAAAGGAAACCGGGAAGGAACATCTGGTTCTGGATCTGAGTGTGCGCAGCCGCGACGGCAGATACTATATTGTGACCGACAGATGGCAGAACTATACGTCCGTGGAGCTGACGGAACAGGTTCTCGATGAGCTTTCCGCATATTGCGATGAATTTCTGGTTCACGCGGTGGATGTGGAGGGAAAAAGCGAGGGGATTGAGGAACCTGTCGTAAAAATTCTGGGAGAATGGGGAAAAATACCGATGACTTACGCGGGCGGCGTGCACAGTTTTTCGGATCTCGATCAATTAAAAAAACTGGGGAAGGGAAGCGTGGATGTGACAGTCGGGAGCGCGCTTGACCTTTTCGGCGGACCGATGGCTTTTGCGGATGTGCTTGCCTATATGGAGAGAGCGTAAAAGGCATAAGAAAAAAACCTGTCGCGCAGACAGGTTTTTGTTCTTCTCTAATCCGTTACAACAATAGCTGATTCTAAATAACAAAGTCTTACTGGATTTTCAGAACATCATATTTAAGAACAGGCACATCGTGATACTGATTATCGATGTTATAGGAGCGTCGGCTCTTATAACTTTGTTACGTTTACGGCCTGAGGTCCCTTCTCGCCGTTTACTACTTCATACTCAACCTCAGCGCCCTCTTCGAGAGACTTGAAGCCTTCCATGTTGAGTCCGGAGTAGTGAACGAATACGTCGTTACCCTGCTCATCGGAGATGAAGCCGTAGCCCTTCTGGTTGTTAAACCACTTTACTGTACCTTTGTTCATCGTACATACCTCCAAAAATATAAAAATTACGTTGATTGACAACACCCATAGGATAGCACACCTCTTATAAAATGTAAAGCATTTTTTTCGCTTTTTTTCGTTTATTCGCAACTTACAGCATATCGTCCAGCGTTTTGAACAGCACCTGCACGTCGATGGGTTTGGCAATATGGCTGTTCATGCCGCATTTGAGCGCTTCCTCTCGGTCTTCGGTAAAGGCGTTGGCGGTCATGGCGACGATCGGAATGGAGGCAAGTTCGGGGTTCTCCAGCTTTCGGATCCGTCTGGTCGCCTCGTAGCCGTCCATCACAGGCATCTGGATATCCATCAGTATCGCCTGATAATACCCCGGCTCCGACTTTTTCAGCATTTCAAAGGCAATCTGACCATTGTCCGCCACGTCTACCATGAAGCCCGCGTTCTCTAAAATCGCCACGGCGAGTTCCTGATTCATCTCCACGTCTTCCGCCAGCAGGATCCGCCCGGTATGACGGGGCAGGAGTTCCTTATTGGAGGCTTCCAGTTCTGAGGTTTCCGGGCGCAGCACGGATTCGAGACAGGAGCTTAATTCCGACAGGAACAGCGGTTTGTTGCAGAATGCCGTCACGCCCGCCTCCTTTGCCTCCGCTTCGATATCTGACCAGTCGTAGGCGGTCAGAATAATCACAGGCACATTCCCGCCGGTTTCCTTCCGGATTCTCCGGGTCACCTCGACGCCATTCATGTCGGGAAGCAGCCAGTCCACAATATACACAGAGTAGCTTGTGTTCCGCATGATCGCCTGATGGCTGCGAAGCACAGCCTCTTTGCCGGACAGCGTCCACTCCGCCTGCATACCGAGCTGCCCCAGCATATAGGAAACGCTGTCGCACGTGTTGAAGTCGTCGTCCACCACCAGAGCCTTGCAATCTTTTAACTCCGGCAGGAGGATCGGCTCCTTCTTTTCCTCGTGAAGGCGGAAGGTGAAAGAAACCGTAAACTCGGTTCCTACACCCGGCTCGCTCGTCACGGAAATGGAACCGTTCATCATATCCACGATGTTTTTCGTGATTGCCATGCCAAGCCCGGTACCCTGAATTTTGCTGATGGTACTGTTGCGTTCCCGCTCAAAGGGTTCAAAGATACGCTCGACAAACTCCGGGCTCATGCCGATGCCTGTGTCCTTGATGGTAAAGATATAGTTGGCAAAGCCGACGGGAGCGCCAGATTTTTCGGTGATGCGCATACTGACATGGCCGCCTGCGCTCGTATATTTTACGGCGTTGCTAAGCAGATTTAAAAGCACCTGATTGAGCCGCAGCTTGTCACAGTAAATCGCCTCGTCCACAACGTCCACCGTATCAATATGAAGCTCAAGCTGCTTGGCATGGATATCCGCCTGTAAAATATTGCGCAAACCATGCAGGATTTCGGGAAGGCTGCACAGTTTTTCCTCCAGATGGATCTTCCCGCTTTCGATATGGCTCATATCCAGTATATCGTTGATCAGACTCAGCAGATGGTTGCCCGAGGTCTGGATCTTTTTCAGATATTCCGAGACAAGGTCCGGCTGTTCAATATGTGTGATTGCCAGATTCGTAAAGCCCACAATGGCATTCATCGGCGTGCGGATATCGTGGGACATATTCGACAAAAATACGCTCTTTGCCTTGCTGGCGCGGTTCGCCTGAGAGAGAGCCGCCTCAAGCAGCGTGTTCTGTTCCATCTCCCGGCGGATTTCCGCGTCCACGCTGCGGAATCCGAGGACGATTCCGAGACTGCCGTCCTCCGCGCCGGCGTTCACCGCCTTCATCTGGAAATAGATGATCTGCTGGTCCTGCTGCTTGCGGTAATTCACCGAGTAAACCTGTTTCGAGCTCAGCTCCTCCTTCAGCGTATCCAGAGAAATGGCGTGCCGCAGCGTTTCCCGGTCTTCCTCATATACCCACTCCTCTATGTATTTCTCCATGCTTTCTTTCAGAGAGATTTTGGTTTCAAAAATATTGTCCAGCTCGCGTTTGCCGGTGCGGACAGGGACAAGCATACCGGTATCCGGCTCTACGAAACATACGAGCGTAAAGTCGAGACTTAAAGCCTGCACCAGCTCCATCTGCCGCCTTATGTTCTTTCTTTCCTGTAATTTCTGCTCGGTGACGTCCAGAAGGAAACGCTGGCAGAAAAGCTTGCCGTTTTCCTCGTAGAGTTTGATGTTCCCCATAACGTGCAGGACTTCTCCGTTTTTATGCTGTACGCGGTACTCCACATTGACGGTGTCCCCGGCTTTTTTCAGCATTCTGATGCTGTTGCGCAGGTGCGCCTTGTCTTCGTCCATCACGGAGTCGGCAATGATGTCAAAGCCGTCCGCCATCATCTCATCCAGTGTCTCGTAGCCGAGGATTCTCAGCGCGGCACGATTTATGTTCAGAATGCGCGAATCGTTCAGACTGTGGTTCATCACGCCGCAGTCGATGGTGGCAAGAATCGTCTCTAACGTCTTGTTTTTCTTTATGATTTCCTGCTCGTAGGCGCGTTCCTGCGTCACATCGACGCCCACGCCGACGGTTCCCATCACGGTGCCGTCGCAGTTGTAGAGGGGAGACTTGTAACACATCAGTGTCCTCGTCTCATTCCCTGCCATAATGGTCTCCTCGGATACAAAGGTCTGCTTTTTGCTCATAACCTGATGCTCCGATTCGATGCAGGCGGGATCGTCCTCCTCCACATCCCAGATGTAGGCGTGCCGGCGACCCTGCACCTGTTCCTTGGTTTTGTTGACGGCACGGCAGAAGCTGTTGTTCACTTTCTCATGGACGCCATCTTTGTCCTTGTACCAGACCAGATTGGGAACATTGTTGATCGTTGCTTCCAGAAAATGACTGGTTTCCCACAGGTCCCTGCCCACCTTGCATGTCTGCTGCCACCTCTGGAAACGGAAACGGAGCTCCTCGTCGGACATAGGCGTGATCCAGACATCCGAGACATTCTTTAACGCCGGGTTCGCGCAGAGAAGCTGCATCTGCTTTTTGTCCGCAAGAAAAATAACTTCCGAGCCTTCACGGCGGTTCGGCAGTAAAATCTGCAGCGCGGACTGCACATCAATCAGAGACAGATCAGCTATGATGACATCCGCCTTTGCGGACAGATCAGCGTCCGCCTCGTCACTTTCAGAAAAAATATGGGTAAAATGTTCAAGAGAGGGCATCTTTTTGATCACGTCCAAAGCGTGGCTGGGATGCCCTGCGAAATAAATATGGAGACTACAAGTATACATATCTGTTTCCACCTGCCCATCAAAATTTGATTTGCTCTTTTCATTCTATCAAGCCTGCAAAATTGTGTCAATATAGGAAGGGTTTTGCAGAAAATTTCGTATACACAAAAAAGTCTGTCAGTGGGATTTCAGACGCTCAAAAATAAGATCGTAGCCGTCATTCCCGTAATTCAGGGAACGGTTGACGCGGCTGATGGTGGCGGTTGACGCGCCGGTTTTTTCCGCAATTTCCAGATACGTTTTATGCTGCTTCAGCATGGATGCCACCTCGAAGCGCTGGGAGAGGGACAAAAGTTCGTTGACGGTACAGAGATCCTCAAAGAAATCATAGCATTCTTCCTGCGTCTGCAGGCAGAGGACAGCCTGAAAGAGATGGTCAACAGCATCGGTTTTGAGTTTTTTATTCATAGTGCCTCCATTCCGCATCTGAAAGACATGCGCTTTCATACGTTAAAACTTTACAATCCTTATGTATGAATATATCACAGATACCCTTTTTTGTAAACCGCGGACTGCTGTCAAACGAGATAAAATACTTGTCAGGCACATATGAAAAATATATAATAGGAGACAGAGGAAGGCGGAAGGTGCGGTAAGATGACGATCAATATAGAGGATTTGTTAAACAGCATTCAGGAAAGTCTGGACAGGATCGAATATATCAGGGCGGAGGATATTCCCGATATTGATCTCTATATGGATCAGGTGACCACTTTTATGGAGTCCCATCTGAGAAATACGACCAGAGATCCTGCTTCTGACAAGATTCTGACAAAGACGATGATTAATAATTATGCCAAGAACGACCTCATTCCACCGCCTTTCAAGAAAAAGTACACAAAGGATCACGTGCTTCTTCTGATCTTTATCTACTATTATAAAGGGATACTATCCATCAGCGATATTCAGGAGCTTTTAGAGCCGATCACGGACCGTTATTTTCAGAACGGGGAGGCGTATGATCTTTCCCGCGTGTATGAAGAAGTGTTCGGACTGGAGCGGGAACAGACGGATGTCTTGAAGGCAGATGTGGATGAGAAGTTTCGGATTGCCCAGAAAACCTTTGAGGATGCACCGGCAGAGGATCGGGATTTTCTAAAATTTTTCTCCTTTATCTGCATGTTAAGTTTCGACGTTTATGTCAAAAAACTGTTGATTGAGAAGATGATCGACGGTTTAACGGATATACGAAGCAAAAATACAAGAAAAAAGGGAAAGGTGCAGGAGGAAGAGTAAAATGGGAATGATTCGGTCGTTTGAGGATCTGACAATCAAAGGATTCGATGTGCAGGAAGGCATCAGACTGTGTGGGGATGATGAGGAAATCTACATGGAAGTCCTCTGGGCAGCCATGGAGGAGGGGAAAGAGAAAATCCCCTTGATCCGGAGCACTTATGAGGCGAAGGATTACGAGCGTTATCGCATTGAAGTACACGGGCTGAAAAATGCCATGCGCTCCATCGGCGCCACTTATCTGTCCCAGCTTGCTGCGGAGCAGGAGTCGGCGGTGAAGGAGGAGAATTTTTCCGTGATGGAAGTGGGCGTGGAGGAGATGCTGACACAGTATCAGTTTGTGGTGGACGCCCTAAAAGAACTTTTGGGAGAAGTATAGTTTACATAATATGTATAACGCCCGGCAGATGAGCCGGGCGTTATCTCGTATATGGAACCGTATCGGATAAGGCTACTGTAAAACTTTTTTGGCGAAGGAGGTGTCCACCAGATCGGCGTAGGGCACTCTGCCGTCCAGTTCGCCCGCTTCTTCCAGAATGTTTTCCAGAAGGGTGAAGCTGTCTTCCGAGAAGACAAGATCTGATTTCCATGTGTCCTGCGCGGCATATCTGCCGACGATCGTCTCTATGGTGGCAAGATCCGTCTCCGCAAACTGGGGCGCGATCACCTTGGCGATCTCCGCAGGGGTGTGGGTCTGCACATAGTCCATGCCTTTCTGTAGGGCGCGGGTGAAGGACTCGATCACATCGGGGTTTTTCTCGATATAGCTCTTTCTGGCGGAGAAGGCAGTATAGGGCACATAGCCGGAATCTTCACCGAGGGAGGCTACCACATAGCCGTCGCCTTTGGATTCGAGGGAGGTGGCGTGGGGCTCGAATTCAACCGAAAAATCTCCCTGCCCGCCCGAAAAAGCGGCTGCTGTGGAACCGAAATCAATGCTCTGGTCGATGGAAAGGTCGTTTGCGGGGTCGATATCGTTTTTCTTTAAAATGTACTCAAATACCATTTCCGGCATACCGCCTGCCCTGCCGCCAAGCACGTCTTTGCCGATTAACATATCCCATGTGAAGTTTTCAATGGGTTCTCTTGACACGAGAAAATTTCCGGCGCGCTGGGTGAGCTGCGCAAAGTTCACGGCGTAGTCGGATGCGCCTTCCTTGTAGGTGTAGATCGTGCTCTCGCTACCCATAAAGCCGATGTCTGCCTCTCCCGTTAAGAGGGCGGTCATCGTCTTGTCGGCGCCGAAACCGGTAATCAGGGTCAGGTCGATTCCCTCGTCGGCGAAATACCCTTCTTCGATCGCCACATACATGGGGGCATAGAAAATGGAGTGCGCCACCTCGTTCAATACCACGGGCGTTTTGCCGGAAGAGGCGGGCGCGCTTTCGCCGGGCGTTTTACCACAGCCCCAGAGGACGCCCATAAGCAGGAGCGCCGCCAGTAATATACTGCCTGTTTTTTTCATGTTCCTCCTCGGATTGCCGCATTTCAGGGCAATCCATAAAAGACATTTTACTATAGTCTATGCGGAAGAAAAAAAAGTGCTTTTCTTTTTGCGGATAAAATGGTATACTATTTAAGTCGTAAGTTTGCAGGCGTAGTTCATCGGTAGAATACAAGCTTCCCAAGCTTGGGAGGGGGGTTCGATTCCCCTCGCCTGCTCTCACAAAATAAGGCGTGGAAATGCCTTATTTTTTTGCGCGCATAAGCAGAGTCAGAAGTGACTGACGACATGCGCATGCTTGCATGAAAGCATGTAGCCAGTCGCTTATGACGAGCAACGCGAACGAGAAGCGCGAAGCGTTTCGAGTCTGCTTATGCGCATAAGCAGAGTCAGAAGGCGGAAGGCAGGAGGGTACGAAAGGAATGTGGATCTGGCTGGTTTTACTTTACGGCGTCCTGAAGGGCGTGCGGGAGATTGTCAAAAAAAAGGCTTTGGAGGAAAACTCTACCATAGAGGTATTGTTTATGTATACTTTCCTGTCTTTTGTAATGGTTCTGCCCTCCGCCGGGGTGTCAATGGGCGTGGAGCCGCGCTTCTATTTTTACATTGCCATGAAGTCCTTCGTCATTTTTCTTGCATGGATGTGCAGTTTCCGGGCGATCAAGAGGATGCCGATCAGTCTGTACGGCGTGCTTGACCTGTCCCGGGTGCTCTTTGCGACCATGCTGGGCGTCATTGTGCTGCAGGAGGCACTGGGCGCCTTTCAGGTGGTCGGTCTGCTTTTTGTGTCGGCGGGACTTCTTCTTTTAAAATACCATCCGAAGAGCGTGCGTGAGGCGGCAAAGAGCGCGGGAGAGTCCGTGGAGATCAGATATGTGGTGATGGCGTTTGCGTCCTGCCTGTTAAATGCGGTTTCGGGTCTGCTCGACAAAATTCTGATGAAAGATATAACCAGCTCCCAGCTCCAGTTCTGGTATCTGCTGTTCCTGACGTTGTTCTATCTGCTCTTTATTCTCATTTCCCGCACGCCGGTGAACTGGAAACGGGCGGTCTGCAATAAGTGGGTGTGGCTCTTAAGTCTGTTGATCGTCATTGCGGACAGGGCGCTCTTTGTGGCAAACGGCATGGAGGGAAGCCGTGTGACCATGATGACGCTCTTAAAGCAGGCGGGCTGTGTGGTGACGATCCTCGCAGGGCGGTTTCTGTTTAAGGAAAAGAATACCACGCACAAGCTGGTCTGTGCCGCCATTATCATAGCAGGAATTGTGATCGGGGTGAGGTAGCGGAATCGGGGCAGCGTCCCGGGATGTGGTGGACGGGAGACTTATGTAAACCCCGAAAGGTAATATTATGTAAACTAAATAAACAAAGTATACCATAAAAATGACAATGTATGCCGTAAAGGCCGTGGATACGCATATGGGTATTGTATCCGCGGGAAACGATATGATATACTAAGCCATGATTCTGTATTTTTATACATATATAATACATAAACACACATACAGGGGGACAGAAAATGGAAAACAGCGGAGCGTTTAACGGTGCAAGGGCAATGAACAAGATAGCGATCGCCTGCCATACGGTGATCGTGGCGGTGCTGGAAGCCGCGTATCTGATCGAAGTGCTGAAGGGCAGCAGGACCATCGGATATTATGCGGTGTTTTCTATGATTGCGGTTTTGCCGGTGGTGGTTGAATTTATCCTTTATCGGCGAAAACCGGAGGATACGCGTCTGAAATATTTGATAGGCGTGATGTACAGTCTGTTTTATGTTTTTGTGGTGTTTACCACGGTGAGTATGGTGGCGTTCACTTATATCATACCGCTTTATATGGTGCTCGTTCTCTATTCGGACGTGAAGCTTTGCGCGTGGGTGTCAGGTTTCGGTCTTGTCGCCAATCTGGTGTTTCTGGGCTGGCAGGGTGCGATGGGGGCGCTTGCCGGGGCGGATATGGCAAGCTATGAGATCCGGGTGGCTCTTCTTTTGCTGGTGGCGATTTTCCTCTGCCTTTCCACAAGGACACTGGAAAAAATCAATACGGGAAAGCTGGAGGAACTGGACCGGGAAAAGGATAATGTTTCGGACCTGCTCGACAAGGTGATGCGGATCTCCGGGCAGATGTCCGACGGCATTCTGGACGTGGCGGGACAGATGCGTGAGCTGGGGAGCGCGGTGTCGGAGACGAGAAACGCCATGCAGGAAGTTTCTTCCGGCACCAATGAGACGGCGCAGTCCGTTCAGAACCAGCTCGGAAAGACGGAGGAGATCCAGAACCACATCGGGCAGATGGCAGACGTGATGGAGACGATCACACAGCACATGGCGGAGACGAAGGACAGCGTGCGGCTCGGCAGGGAGAATCTGCAGACGCTGACAAGGCTGATGGAGCATTCCGAGAAGGCGGGAACCAATGCCGTGGAGGAAATGAAGGAACTGGCGGAATATACCGCCAACATGCAGACCATTATAGATATGATTACAAACGTGGCAAGCCAGACCAGCCTGCTCTCTTTAAATGCCAGTATTGAGGCGGCGCGCGCCGGGGAAGCAGGAAGAGGCTTTGCGGTGGTGGCGTCAGAGATTTCCAATCTGGCGAACCAGACCCAGAGCGCTACGGTGGATATCACAAACGTGATCTGCAGCGTTTCGGACAAACTGAAGGTCGCTGCCGGCACGGTGGAAGAACTGATGGAGAGTAACCGCCGGCAGAGTGAATCGGCGGTGCAGGCGGCTGACAGCTTTGAGAAGATCGCGGCGGATACCGGGCAGGTGGACGAACAGAGCAGGCGGCTTGACAGCTCCGTGAAACAGCTGGCGGAGGCGAACCGGGTGATTGTGGAGAGCATTCAGACGATCTCTGCAATTATGCAGGAAGTGTCCGCGCATTCGCAGGAGACCTTCCGGGTGAGCGAGAACAATACGAAGATTGTGGGAGAGGTGGACAGACTGGTGGAGGGTCTGAGCGATCAGGCAAAGCAGCTTAACCAGAGCAGGAATTGAAGTGTAACATTTTCCAAACCGTTACCTGCTCTCACGGAATCTGAAACAAATGCAAAGTCCTGAACTGTTACATTGAAACTTCATGGAATTTAAGATATACTAGATATACTGATAAGGTTAATGATGGAAAAACGGAGGGTAAAATGGGATTTTTAAAGAATCAGTTTTCAAGTGTTATCGAGTGGAATGAGAACGGTGAGGGCGTTTTGTTTTATAAGTTCCAGAATCAGGAGATTAAGAAAGGCTCCCGTCTGATCATCCGTCCGGGGCAGGATGCGATTTTTCTGTATAACGGCAGGGTGGAAGGTATTTTCGTGGAGGATGGCGATTACGATATCGAATCCGACATCATTCCCTTCCTCACTACATTAAAGAGTTTCAAGTTCGGTTTCAGCACGCCGCTCCGCGCGGAGGTGCTCTTCATCAACACGAAGGAGCTTCTGGTGAAATGGGGCACGAAAAATGCGATCAATCTGCCCGCGCCCGGGCTTCCCGGCGGTATGCCGATCCGCGCTTTCGGCGCGTTCAACTGTCGTGTGGCGGCGCATGATGTGCTGATTGAAAAGCTTGCCGGCATCAGACAGACGTATACCGTTGGGGACGTGAAGGAGCGCATCATTGCGAGTCTTGACCAGCTTCTTATGAGCTGGATCAGCAAAGAGGGCAGGGACATGTTCAACCTGCAGGCGGATGCGAGAAACATCGCCAAGGGCATTGAGGGTGAGCTGGACGCGGATATGCGGACGCTGGGCATCGCGATTTCGGGCTTTACCATTGAGAGCTTCTCCTATCCGGAAGAGATCAGGAAGATGCAGGAGAAGGCGGCGGCGCAGTCCATGGTGGGCGATATGAACAAGTACACCCAGATGGCGGCGGCGGATTCCATGGGCAAAGGCGGCGGAAGCGGCGCGGGCATGGCGTCAGACATGGTTGGTCTGCAGATGGGCATGGCGATCGGTCAGCAGATGGTGAACCAGATGAATATGGGCGGTCAGAACGGGGCGCCTCAGATGCAGGGACAGCCCGCGGCACAGGGCGGACAGGGACCGAAATTCTGTCCGAACTGCGGCACGCCGACGACGGGCAGTAAGTTCTGCGGCAACTGCGGCACGCAGCTTTTATGATTCTGCAAAGAGATATTTTCAGCCGCTGGCGGTGGACGAGATGGGATTATGCGTAACATGCTCCAGCCTGCAACAGAAATAACAGATACAAAAAAGTAAGGATAAGTTAGCATGAGTATATACGACACTTTGAACGAGCGGCAGCGGCAGGCGGTCATGCAGACCGAAGGTCCTGTCTTGATTCTGGCGGGCGCGGGTTCCGGCAAGACCAGAGTTTTAACACATAGGGTGGCATATCTGATCGATAGGGCGGGTGTGGCGCCCTATCATATTTTGGCGATCACATTCACCAACAAGGCGGCGGGGGAGATGCGGGAGCGCGTGGACAAGATCGTGGGCTTCGGCGCGGAGCAGATCTGGGTTTCCACTTTCCACTCCACCTGCGTGCGGATTTTGCGCCGCTACATAGACCGTCTCGGCTACGACAATCATTTTACGATTTACGATACGGATGACCAGAAAGGCATTATGAAGGAAGTCTGCAAGAAGCTGCAGATCGACACGAAAATGCTCAAGGAGCGCACGATTATGAGCGCCATCTCCTCAGCCAAGGACGAGCTGATCGACCCGCAGGAATACGAGATGCTAAACGGGTTTGACTACAACGGCGGCAAGATCGCCAAGGCGTACCGGGAGTATCAGGCGACTTTAAAGAAAAATAACGCGCTGGATTTCGACGATCTCATTATGAAGACGGTGGAACTTTTCAAGGCGGACGCCGAGGTGCTTTCTTCCTATCAGGACAGATTCCGCTACATTATGGTGGACGAGTATCAGGACACCAACACCGCCCAGTTTGAACTGATCAGACTTCTGGCGGCTAAGCACAGGAACCTGTGCGTGGTGGGAGACGACGATCAGTCGATCTACAAGTTCAGGGGAGCCAATATACGCAACATTCTGGATTTTGAGAAGGTCTACCCGGATGCTTTCGTGGTCAGACTGGAACAGAATTACCGCTCCACGCAGACGGTGCTTGACGCCGCCAATGCCGTGATCAAAAATAACACGCGGCGAAAGGAAAAGGCGCTCTGGACGGATCAGGGCGAGGGCACGCGCATCGGTTTCCGGCAGTTCGACACCGCCTATGAGGAGGCGGAATACATTGCCGGGGATGTGGCGAGAAAGGAGCGGAAGGGACAGTTCTCCTACGGGGAGTGTGCCGTGCTCTACCGCACCAACGCGCAGGCGCGTCTTCTGGAAGAGCGGTTTATCATGGAAGGCGTACCATACGATGTGGTCGGCGGCACAAACTTTTATTCCAGACGGGAGATCAAGGATGTGCTCGCCTATCTGAAAACCATTGACAACGGCAGGGACGACGTGGCGGTGAAACGCATCATCAATGTGCCCAGACGCGGCATCGGCGCGGCGACCATTGTGCGGGTGCAGGAGTACGCGGACGAGAGAAATATCAGTTTCTTTGACGCGCTCACAGAGGCGGACCAGATTATGACGATCGGCAGAAGCGCGTCCAAACTGAAGCCTTTTGTGACCATGATACAGAGTTTCCGCAGCAAGCAGGAGTTTTACAGTCTGGAAGAACTGGTGAAGGATGTGCTCGACCTGACGGGCTATCTGAAAGAACTGGAAGAGTCCGACGAGGAGGACGCGGCGGACCGCGTGGAGAATATAGAGGAACTGGTCAGCAAAGTGGTGGCATATGAGCAGGAAAGCGATGAGCCGACTTTGAGCGGGTTTCTGGAAGAAGTGGCGCTGGTGGCGGATATCGACCGGGTGGACGGCGACGGCGACCGGGTCCTTCTGATGACTTTGCACAGCGCGAAGGGACTGGAGTTCGGGCATGTCTATCTGGCGGGCATGGAGGACGGCGTGTTCCCGAGCTACATGACGATCACTTCCGACGATCCCATGGAGATCGAGGAGGAGAGGCGGCTTGCCTACGTGGGCATCACCAGAGCCAAGGAGAAACTGACCCTCACCTGCGCGAAACAGCGCATGACCAGAGGGGAGACGCAGTACAATCCGATCAGCCGCTTTGTGCGGGAAATTCCGCCGATGCTTATGGACGGGACACCCGCGCAGGTTAAGAAGCGGATGGATGAAGTCTATGAGGAGGACTCGCAGGAGCGGAGCCTTCTGCGGACGAAGCCTTACGGGGCGGCAAAATCTTTCATGGAACCCGTCAAGCCTTATGCTGCTGCGCCGAGCGCGTACACGGAGAAAAAGAAGGCTTACGCGGCGCCGAAGAAACGCGGTGTGGGGACAACGCCGGTTACGGTGGGCGGCAATCCCTTCGGAGCGGGGAATGTGCCGTCCGGCAGGGCGGCAGAGCCAGCGGTTCCCGGCAGGATCGGTTACGGGGAAGGGGACAGGGTGCGCCACGCCCGCTATGGCGAGGGCACGGTCTTAAAGATTGAACCCGGTCCGAGGGACTCTCAGGTGACGGTGGTTTTCGACGATGCGGGACAGAAAATTATGTACGCCGGATTTGCCAAGCTGCAGAAGGTCTGAGTCCGCCGGACGCAGCCGGAGCGGTTGTGAAATGTTTTTTGTCTGCTGGTATAAAATTTACAGAATTTTCATAAAATAAGATATTCAGATATAGTAAAATCTGAAAAGACGTGGTATACTATACGCGATGGCAATGAGCCGTACACACGGCGGATTTGGGCGCGATCAAGACGATGGGAAAGAGAGGGCTATAGGATGAGCAAGAAGGAGATTTTGAATAAATTGGATGAGATCATGGATAATGCAGGTGTGAATGAACTTCTCGGCAGGAAACATGAGGAGGAGAAGAAAAACAGTATTTTGTGGATATTCGCCGTGATCGGCGCCATTGCGGCGGTGGCTGCGATCGCGTATGCCGTTTACCGTTATCTGACGCCCGACTATCTGGAGGATTTTGAGGACGACTTCGACGATGATTTCGACGACGACTTTTTCGAGGATGAGGATGACGACGAGGACACGGGCGTATAAAATGTTTCGTTGAGAAAATTGCAGGACCGGCGGGAGATAAAAGTTTCCCGGCGGTCCTCTTTGTGCGTGTATAAGCAGAATCTGCTTATACACGCAGATAGAGGCAGGAGGGTACGATGAAAAAAGGACAGATCATAGAGGGTATCGTGGAGCGCATGGATTTCCCGAACAGGGGGATCGTAGTCTGCGAGGAGGGCGTCTGCACCGTAAAAAACGCCCTGCCGGGACAGAAGGTGCGGGCAGCCGTCAACAAGGCGAGAAGCGGCAGATATGAGGGAAGGCTTCTGGAAGTGCTGGAGCCTTCCCCTTTGGAGACGGGAAGCCCCTGTCCCCATTTTGGGAGCTGCGGCGGCTGTACCTATATGTCTTTTCCCTATGAAGAGAGCTTAAAAATCAAGGAGGGACAGGTGCGGCGCCTGCTTGCGCCCGTGCTGGAAAAGCAGGACAGGGAATGCCTGTTTGAGACGGCGAAGGCGTCCCCGGCGGTTTTCGGCTACCGCAATAAAATGGAGTTTACCTTCGGCGATGAGGTGAAGGACGGACCGCTTTCTCTTGGAATGCACAAACGGGGAAGCTTTTATGATATCGTGTCCGTGACAGACTGCCAGATCGTGGATGAGGATTACCGAAAAATCCTGCGCTGCGTCAGGGATTATTTTGAGGAATTGCAGGAGCAGGGCGTGGACGTGTCCTTCTATCACAGACTGCGGCATACGGGGTATCTGCGGCATCTCGTGGTGCGCAGGGCGGCGCGGACCGGGGAGATTCTGGCGGCGCTGGTGACCACGTCACAGACGCCCGGGCGGACTGCGGCGGAAAGACCGGGCGCGCTGGCAGGGATGCGGGAGACAGAGCGGGAGATCCTTGCCGGACTTGCCGGGAGATTGCTGGCGCTGCCCCTCGACGGGGAGATCGTGGGCATCCTGCATGTGAGAAACGATTCCGCGGCGGATGTGGTGCAGAGTGATGTGACGACGGTTTTGTATGGGCGGGACTATTTTTATGAGGAACTTCTGGGGCTTCGCTTTAAAATTTCGCTGTTCTCCTTTTTCCAGACCAACAGTCTTGGCGCGGAACTGCTTTATAGCACGGCGAGGGAATATATATCGGGCTATATATTGACATCGGAAGAAACTGCGGGTGAGGCGGCGGATCATATAGGAGGAAAGATTGTGTACGACCTCTACAGCGGTACGGGCACCATTGCCCAGCTCATGGCACCCGTGGCAAAGAAGGTGATCGGCGTGGAGATTGTGGAGGAAGCCGTGGAGGCGGCGCGGAGGAATGTAGAACTGAATAGTTTACATAACTGTGAATTTATTGCCGGGGATGTGCTGAAGGTGCTGGACGGGATTGCGGAGAAGCCGGATGTGATTATCCTCGACCCGCCCCGGGACGGCGTACACCCGAAGGCACTCACGAAGATCATAGATTACGGGGTGGAACATATTCTGTATATTTCCTGCAAGGCGAGCAGTCTGGCGCGGGATCTGGAGGTTTTTCTGGCGAGGGGGTATAGGGCAGAAAGGTGCGTGGCGATCGACCAGTTTCCGTGGACGGCGGGAGTGGAGACGGTGTGTTTATTGTCGCGTAAAAAACAAGTGGCAAATCCACTAAAAATTTCCAGAGAATGAATTAGTCGGTGTACTTTACTTATGGCATAATGAATTGAAGAAGCGGTTTTCACAATAACACCTGGATTTTTTTAGAGGATATGATACGATTACAATGGAATTATAGGGAGGTGGCTATATGCCATATGCAATAGATTTGTTTTGCGGAGCAGGAGGATGTTCTGAAGGTTTGATACAATCAGGATTTCATATCCTGTTTAGTTCAGATATAAGTGATATGGTAGAAGTGACGTATAAATATCGTCATGCACAATTAGGGCTTATTCAAGGTCACAATACATGGTTTGAAAGGGCTGATATCAGAAATTTGCATGGAGATTTTATTAATCAGAAAATAAGTGAACTTGAGATATTTCGTAATCAATCCATACCAGAAATAGACTTGATGATAGGCGGTCCAAGTTGTCAAGGTTTTTCACGTGCTGGAAGACGTGATAGAGAAGATCCAAGAAATTTGTTGTTTGGAGAATATGTCAGGGTTATAAATGAGGTAAATCCCAAATATATTGTTCTTGAAAATGTAGAGGGGTTTATGGACATGCAATTTTTGGGATACAGGGGATTGGATTTATATGATTCGGAAGGAAATATTATTGAGGAAGGTCCTGTATATCCCGATGGTTCTGTTACACCGGATATATTAACTGCCGAATTAAAGAGAATAGGGTATGATACTTTAAAACCGCGAATTTTGAATGCTGCGGATTATGGTGTTCCACAAAGAAGGAATCGTGTGATTTTTATAGGATATCGAAAAAATCTTCCCGTTCCAGCCTATCCAGAACCTACAGTTACGTCAGAACAGCAACTTACATTAAGTGATGCAATTGGGGATTTGATAAATGACGAAAATTTACGAAACAGAGTTAACCAAAGGCCTTCCGATTACCAGATAGAAAGTAGTGCTGGCAGAACACCGTCATTTATAACAGGACAACCAATTCCTTGTGATAGAAGCCATCTTCAGAATCTTGAACTTCCTAATGCAACGGATGTCGTTTTGGAAAGATTTGCATTATTCAATCAGGGCGAAGATGGTTCTGCGTTGAGAAAACGAATTAAAGAAGAGGGAATTGATATCACGGGAAGTAATTCTTTGATTCAGCTGTGCTGCGATAAACTGGATATGCAGACAAATGATGTTATAGAGTTATTTAGGAATGGAGATGCACCAGATCACGCATTAGATGTCCTTTTGACAAAGAAGAATATCAGACAAAGATTAAATGCCGTTGAACCTTCAGCAACAGTAGTTACTCTTCCGGATGATTATATTAATCCATGGGAAGCAAGAACGATCAGTGTCAGAGAAATGGCAAGATGTCAATCTTTTGATGATTCTTTTGAGTTTTTGGGAAAGCGGACAACTGGTGGATTAAAAAGAAGAACCGAAGTGCCTCAGTGTACTCAGGTAGGCAATGCGGTTCCTCCGTTATTAGCCAAAGCTGTTGCTGATGAAATCATGAGAGTGTTATAAAATGAGATAGCAACCTAAAATTGCACGAATTCGATTTCACCAAATAACTCTGATTTTGCATAGGGTTTAATACGCCATGCATTTCCGTGGTTTTTTCCAATATATCGGTCTTCTTTTGTAATATATCCGCGCCAATCATAAGTAATGACACCAGTTTTAATAAGAGAGAGAAATGTTGTAAACTGGGGAGCTCTGGAAAATTCGATTTCGTGATATTTGAATTGAACCATTCCATTCACTTCTCTGCTTTCGGCTTTAACCCATAATGTGGAGGGATGTTTCAGGTATAGCTGTTGTCTTAGGGCATCAAAGGACCAATATGCAGCGATCTCTGGTTTGCCGGTGATGGGGTTGCGACAGACGATGTTGACCTGTCTGCCTTCATCATTTACATGGAGATAAAAACCATGATTGTTCTGAGGCGCCTCCGCCGAACCTATGGTTATGTACAGACTGTTATATCCAGGATGAGCATCTGAATCATAACCATATATTCTTGCAAATGCTGATACTCTGTTTCGGTCTGATGGTTCATATTCCGCAACCCTTGTTCCCTCAAACTGTGGTCTTAAAGTGAATAGTGTGTCTAATGTTCTGCTTCCGCCTTTTGATTTTATTTCTATCAGACCGTTATAATCTGCATCTATACGATTGTTCGTATTTATTCCAAGAAGAGCTTCTAAGGTATCCCCGACATCTTTTGGCGCAATTGGACCGTATCCTTTAGCGTTGTCAAAGAAACCTCCGTTGACAATTTCTTGTAAGCGGGGTTTAATCTGATAGAGCAGGTCTGTAATGGCATCCACACCAATTGCATGAAGCAAATCATTTTCAGTCGGGATATTGTGCGTCAAATTGATTATATAAATTCGTGGAATGCCATTTGCTTGCCGAAAGATTGAAATATAAAGAAGATCACCTTCGTTAATCTCACCGTTTTCCATTTTTCGCTTTAGTTTTTCAATGGAAAAACGTCTGTCACCCCTATTATTAGCTACTTTGTAAAATGTCATGCGGACTAATGCATAATCTTCATTACGAAAGCGGCGTATCATGTTAATTACTTTAGATTCATCTGAATAAGGTGTAAAAATCATATATCTTCCTCCCTTGAACTTCTTAAAAATAGACGGTACATTTCTGTGTCTGTTGTATAAGCCATTGCGTAAAGTGTTTTAACTGTAGGATTAAGTGCTTTACGATTAATGATTCTGCTTATCATCGCGGTCTGTATATCAGTTGCTCCATAAATTTCGATCTGTCGCATCTGTTTGCGTTTCATAATTCTTTGAAAATTCTCAATAAAAACAAGGAGATAATCATCTTCCCTGAAGTTACCAGAAAAATCAATAGCATCACTTGCTGATCCGTTGAGATAGTTTCTTGAAAATAATGCTGGAAACGGAACATTTAGTTTCCGGGCAGGATTGAGTGCGGTCTGGTATTTGATATTCTGCTTGCCATATTCCAATGCGGAAAGGCAGCCGCGATCATATTCGATGGATGCAGCCAGATCAGAAATGCTATAACTCTGCATTTCACGCGATTTCCTGATGTTTGAACCAAAAACCAATAAGAGTTCTGTTGGATTAAATTCTGGATCCACGTGATCACCTCCTTGATATTACTATCATTATTCTTTGGTTACTATGATACTTGATTATGCCGCTTTATGTTTGAGTTTTGACCATCAATTATAAAAGAAATATGGGCGTAAAAATAAAAAGGGAATTGCAACCCGCCCCGATATACAGTAAGATAAAAGAGGCAGGACGCTAGGAGGAAACAGAGGTGTTAAACATTCTAAGGCGTTCCCCGGTACAGCAGAAACCGCAGGCGGACGCAGCCGGGAAAAGTTTCGGGCCCGGGAAACGGGACGCGCTCACGGGCGCGGTGAACAAAAGCGCTTTTCAGAAAATAGTGGAGGACGCACTGGCAGGCGAGCATAGGCAAGGCTGCCTTCTTCTGGTAGATGTGGATCACATGCAGGAAGTCAACGACAGCTACGGCAGGGAGACAGGAGACCGGGTGCTGAAAAATGTCTATGCCACGCTGCGGGAGCATTTCAGGGGAGAGGACGGCATAGGCAGGCTTTCCGAGGATACCTTCGGCATCTGGATTGAGGGGCTTTCAGCCGAGCAGGTGAGGGGCATCCGCAGGCGGATCGCCGTTGTGAACGACAGGCTGCTGCACGGGGACCGGGATATGCCCACCGTCACGCTGAGCGCGGGGGCGGCGCTGGGAGAATCCGGCGAGAGTTATAAGGAGATGTACCGGCAGGCGCAGAAAGTATTGCACCGGGTAAAAGAGGGCGGACGCTGCGGCTGTGAAATATTTGTAACAGTTCAGCCAGACCGAAGGTGATTGGCAAATCGTGCTTGCACGAATTTGACAGAACTGTTGCAATTTCATACAACATAAGAAAACGGGAGGAAAGTATGGGCGGCTTTTTTGGAGTGGCATCGAAGGAGAATTGTATTTTTGATTTGTTTTTTGGGACGGACTATCATTCCCATCTGGGAACCAGACGGGCAGGTATGGCGCTCTATGATGCGGAGGCGGGATTTAACCGTGCGATCCACAACATAGAGAATACGCCTTTCCGTACCAAATTTGACAAGGATGTAAATAAGATGTACGGGACGCTTGGCATCGGCTGTATCTCGGACTTTGAGCCGCAGCCGCTGATTATCCGTTCCCACCACGGCACGTATGCGATCACGACGGTGGGCAGGATCAACAATAAGGACGAGATCGTGTCGGAAATCTTCCAGCACGGGAAAGGGCATTTTCTGGAGATGAGCGGCGGCGATATCAACGCCACGGAGCTGGTTGCGGCGGTCATCAACCAGAGGGATAACCTGATCGAGGGCATCCAGTACGCGCAGGAGCTGATCGACGGCTCCATGACCATACTGATTATGACGCCGAAGGGAATTTATGCCGCGAGGGACCGGATGGGGCGCACGCCTGTCACGATCGGAAAGAAGGACGACGCCTGCTGTGTGTCCTTTGAGAGCTTTGCCTATCTGAATCTGGGCTATGTGCCGGAGCGGGAGCTTGGTCCCGGGGAGATTGTGATTATGACGGCGGAGGGTGTGCAGACCCTTGCCGCGCCGGGCAAAGATATGAAAATCTGTACGTTTTTGTGGATTTATTACGGCTATCCTTCCTCCTCCTACGAGGGGATCAGTGTGGAGGAGATGCGCTATCACTGTGGGGCGATGTTAGCGAAGCGCGACGACGTGAAGCCGGATATCGTGGCGGGTGTGCCGGATTCGGGCACAGCACATGCCATCGGCTACGCCAACGAGTCGGGGATCCCGTTTTCCAGACCGTTCATCAAGTATACGCCCACGTGGCCCCGTTCCTTCATGCCCACGATCCAGAGCAAGCGGAATCTGATCGCAAAGATGAAACTGATCCCGGTGCATGACCTGATTAAGGACAGGAGTCTTCTGTTGATTGACGATTCCATTGTGCGGGGCACGCAGCTTCGGGAGACGACGGAGTTCCTCTACCAGAGCGGTGCGAAGGAGGTACATATCCGTCCGGCATGTCCGCCACTTCTTTACGGCTGCAAATACTTGAACTTCTCCCGTTCCACGTCAGAGATGGAACTGATCGCAAGGCGTGTGATTCAGGAGCTGGAAGGGGAAAACAAATACCCGAATCTGTCGGTCTATGCGGATCCCGACAGCGCAGAGTACGGGCGGATGCTGGAGGGAATCCGGGAGAAACTGAATTTCACCACATTGCGGTATCACCGTCTGGATGATATGATCGCCTCTGTCGGCATTGACAGGTGTAAGCTGTGCACCTATTGCTGGGACGGAAGAGAATAACAACGCGGCATTCTCAGTATGGTATCAAGGCTAAGAAAGGGAAACAGATGTTATTTAAGTGTAAAAACTGTGGCGGAAATACGGTTTATTCCCCGGAAAAGAAAAAGATGTACTGCCCTCACTGCGAGAGTGTGGACAGTGAGGAAAAGATAGGGGACAGTTCCCTTGTGCAATGCGTGAACTGCGGCGCGCCCTTACAGTATACGGCGCATACGTCGGCGTGCAGATGCGAACATTGCGGCACATATCTGATATTCAATGAGCGGGTGGAAGGCGTCTTTGAGCCCAGACTGATCCTGCCTTTCTGTATAGGAAAGAATATGGCGGTGGCGGCAATGGAGCATGAGTTTTCCAGACGGCTTTTTGCGCCCGCCGATTTTTTGTCAGCGAAGAGTCTGGAGCAGATGGAAGGGATTTATGTGCCTTTCTGGCTTTACGACTATGACGCGGACTACGATTTTGCGGGGGAGGGCACCAAAGTCAGGACATGGCGCAGCGGTGACACGGAGTACACGGAGACTTCCTATTTCGAGGTGGTCCGGCGGATGGATGTGGACTTTGACCGGATCCCGGTGGACGCGTCCATCGCTATGGACGACGGTATCATGGATCTGATGGAGCCTTATGATTACCGGGCGCTTGCGGATTTTGAGCCGCAGTACATGTCGGGCTTTTTCAGCGAGGTTTACAATCAGGAGGCGCAGGAGCTGGACGAAAGGGCGCAGCAGAAGGCAAGGCGGGCTTCAGAGGAACTGCTGCAGGGGTCCCTGACAGGATATGCCTCGGTGCGTCCTTACAGGAAGAACCTGAAACTGACGAGAGAGGGTTTCTGCTATGCGCTGATGCCTGTCTGGCAGTATGTTTACCGCTATAAGGACCAGTCTTACCAGTATCATGTGAACGGACAGACGGGGAAGGTGATCGGTGTAACGCCTGTTTCCCGTGGAAAGGTGCTGGCGTACAGCGCCTCGGTATTTGCGGCTGTGACGGCGCTTTGCTGCATGGCTGTCCATGTGCTGGAGATTTTATAAATTTCTGCGCAGGTGGGAAAAGTGCCGGCTCCGGCTGATACGGACCGGCGGGAAAGGACGGGAACGGTGAGAGAATATTTTCGCTATTTTAAATGGCTGTACATCATACTTGCCGCAACGGCGCTTCTGACAGCCGTGCTGCATGCGGGACACTGGGCGCTGGCAAAGACGATGGACTATCAGCGGACAAATACAGAGTGTGTCACCGATGAGAGGGTCTTTGACAACGCGGGTGTGCTGTCGGACAAGGAGGAGGAGAAGCTGCGCAGGCTGATCGCGAAACGTGAGAAACAGACGGGGTGCGATATCGTGCTTGTCACGCTGGATGAGCCGCTGAAGGAGTACGCGCGGTCGGTTGAGCCGGGCGTGATCTCTGAGGAGTATGTGAGGGTGTACGCGGAACAGCGCTGGGAGAACGACGGCTTTGGTTACGACGTGCCGGATGGCGACGGCGTGATGCTGGTGGACAACTGGTCGAGGGAGGATGACGGCAGTATACATACATGGCTGTGCACCACAGGGCGGGCGCGGGACGCCTATTATGTGGAAGATATCGACCATCTTCTGGACAATGTGTACCGGTATGTGGAGAACGACCCGTACCGCGCTTACAAGACCTATGTCAATGATTTTTATCACGATATGATGGGCTGGAATGTGTCCCATCTGTCTGTGCCGGGATTTGTGCCATGGCTGATTGGAATAATATCGGCTGTCATTTTTGCGGCGGTCAACTGGCGGTCAAAAGAGGGTAAAAAGACCACCACGGCTACCACCTATGTGGCGGGCAGGGAGCCTGTATTCCGGGTGGCGCAGGACCGGTTTTTGCGAAAGACGGTGACGCAGCGGAAAATCCAGACGAGCAGCGGCGGTCACGGCGGTGGAGGCGGCGGAAGCCATGGCGGCGGAGGCGGTCATCACGGAGGCGGCGGACACAGCCGCTAAGAAGTTACAATTCACACCCACGTCAATACTGTCAGCGCGCGAAAAAGGCGGGTGCAAAAGCATCCGCCTTTCATACTGTCATACATATTATAAGAAAATACCGACCGCTTCTTACGCCATCTTATTTACGGCAAGGCTCATGCGGGAAACCTTTCTGGCAGAGGTATTCTTGTGGTAAACGCCTTTCTTGGTAGCCTTGTCGATCGCGCTGGTCGCTGCAAGAAGCGCGCTCTGTGCGGCATCCTTGTCATTCGCCTCGATGGCAGCGTACACTTTCTTGATCGCTGTTTTGACGCCGGACTTGATGGATTTGTTTCTCTCAGCCTTCGTCCTGTTTACCAGAATTCTCTTTTTTGCAGATTTGATATTAGCCATAACATCCTCCATTTCAAAACATTTACACTTTTTTTTCTTACCTCTTATAGGGACGTGTCTCATTAAAGCCGGACACGGACGTCTTAATAGAAACACACGCATCTTATTTTAGATTATGGAAATAGGGATGTCAATACATATTTTGTTTATTTTTGCAAAAAATAGAAAACAAAATGGGCGGGAGAGAAAATGGCGCATAAAATATAACAGCTGCAGAAGAAAAGCAGGCGGCTGCGAAGCAGACATTTGCTTTTCTTGCAGCGTTAACGAGCAAACGTCCGATGAAATCGGACATAGAGCGCTGAAAGCGCGGGTTTGCGAGTTGAAAGTCAGAATGGAAAGGAATGGAAATTGTTATGGATAGCTGGTCAAATGTCAGGACGGACTTGGCGTTGGAAGCCAGAGAAGGCATTGGGGAAAAAGAGTCCGGGCTTCATGGAGTGGAAGTGGAAGAGCACTATGACGAGGAGAGCGACGTGCACATCACCCGGGTGGTTATAGAGACGAAAAACGGCGCCAAGGCGCTGGGGAAACCCATGGGCACCTATATCACGCTGGAAGCGCCCGCCATGACGGAGCCGGAGGAGGACTACCATCAGGAAATATCGCGCATTCTGGCAGAGCAGCTTCGCGGGATCCTGCCGAATCCCGACAAGGAACAGTCGATTCTGGTGGTGGGGCTTGGCAACCGGGAGGTCACCGCGGATTCCCTCGGACCGAATGTGGTGGATAATCTCTTTGTCAACCGGCATATTGTGATGGAGTATGGCAAAGTGGCTTACAACCGCACAAAGATGCATCTGGTGAGCAGTCTGGCGCCGGGCGTTATGGCGAAGACGGGCATGGAGTCCGCGGAGATCATCAAGGGGGTGATCGGGGAGACAAAGCCGGATATGGTGATTGCGATCGACGCGCTGGCGGCACGTTCCACCAGACGTCTGAACCGCACCATCCAGATTACGAACACGGGCATTCATCCCGGCTCCGGCGTGGGAAACCACCGAAACGCCATCACGGAGGAGACGCTTCACATTCCGGTGCTGGCGCTTGGCGTGCCGACGGTGGTGGATGCGGCTACAATCGTGGGGGACGCCATGGGGGAGAGACCCGTCACCCTCAAAGAACTGAATAATATGTATGTGACCACAAAGGACGTAGATCAGCAGATCCGCCAGATCAGCCATATTATCTGCGACGGGATCAACGGCGCGCTGAATCTCTGACGTGAAGTGTTGGTATGAAGTTCTATTCGCGGTGCATATATCTTTAGTATGTACAAGAATAGAAAGTGGCTGAAAATTATTTTAATAGCAGTTGTTATCATTGCTCTCGGATTCGGATGCGTGGAGCTTTTGCGGGAGAGAGAAAAAAAGACGGAAGTTTCCGCCCTGCACGGGATTGCGGAGGAACTGGTGATGGAGCCATATCTGCCCGGGATCCGCAGAATGAGTGAGACGGACGTTCCTGCCTCGGGAAATGACTTCTGGAGAGGGGCGCTGCTTTTCCCGTATCCGGGGCTGCTCTATGCGCTGGAGAACGGGGGAGAGGGCGTGACGGAGAGCGATTACGCCAGACTTCTTCTGCCGGAGGGGAGCGATGAGGACCACAGGGGGCTGCCGGAGGAAGCACTGGAGTACGGCGATGACGCCATGCATCTGGAAAAGAATATGGAGTCGGCGTTTCTTAAGGAAAATGAGCGTTATTTATCCGCGGAGCAGGCGGAGGAAGAGCCTGCGGAAGACGAGAAGGAGGAACAGTCGTTTGCCTGTGTGGAGGAAAAAAGCTACCGCTACCAGTGGGAGGAACTGACTTCCTACGAGGCGCTGATCAAGGCTTTTTACGCGGTGGACAGCACCACCGTTGCGGGGGAGGAACTGCTGCGGGCGGAAACACTTCTGGAGAAGGATATGCGCATCCGGGGGGATGCGGACGCGCCCCAGATTCTGCTTTACCACACCCACTCCAAAGAAAGCTTCGTGGATTCCGTTCCCGGCGACGAGAACAGCGGGATTCTGGGGGCGGGAGAATATCTGGCGGAGCTTCTGCGGGAAAATTACGGGTATAATGTGATACATGACACAGGCTGCTACGATGAGGACAGGGCTTATGCCTACAACAACTCCCTGCCTTCCATAGAGGCGATTTTGCGGGATAACCCTTCCATAGAAGTGGTAATAGACCTGCACCGGGATGAGATGCCGGCGGACAGGCGTCTCGTCATGGAACTGCAGGGGCGGCCCACCGCGCAGTTTATGTTTTTTAACGGTCTGTGCCGGACGAAAAAGGGAGCGATTACGCAGTTGGAGAACCCCTATCTGGAGGACAATCTGGCGTTGTCCTTCCAGATGCAGGCGGCGTGTAACGAGTATTATCCCGGAATTGCACGCAGAATCTATCTGAAGGCGTACCGCTACAATATGCACCTTTGCCCCAGATCCCTGTTGATCGAACTGGGCGCGCAGAACAATACGGAGGAGGAGATACATAACGCATGTGATGTTTTGGCGCACGTGCTGGATCTGGTTTTTTCCGGCAGGGAGCCGGAGCGGGGAGAGGATACCGGGGAGGAGGCGTCTGAGGAGTAGTCTGAGGGGGATTAAATATAGACAGCAAGCCGCGGATTTGGTATACTTTCTCCATGTGAAGAATGGAGGAAGTTATGGACCAGAGTAAAATCAGAAATTTTTGTATCGTCGCGCATATCGACCACGGCAAGTCCACGCTGGCGGACCGGATCATCGAGCAGACGGGGCTTCTCACCAGCCGCGAGATGCAGGCGCAGATACTGGACAATATGGATTTGGAGCGGGAGAGGGGCATCACCATCAAAGCCCAGACTGTGCGCATCGTCTATCAGGCGAAGGACGGGAACGAGTATATTTTTAACCTGATCGACACGCCCGGGCATGTGGATTTTAATTATGAAGTGAGCCGTTCCCTCGCGGCGTGCGACGGGGCGATTCTTGTGGTAGACGCGGCGCAGGGCATCGAGGCGCAGACGCTGGCGAACGTCTATCTGGCGTTGGACCACGATCTGGACGTGTTCCCCGTGATCAATAAGATTGATCTGCCCAGCGCGGACCCGGAGCGTGTGAAAAATGAGATCGAGGATGTGATCGGCATTGAGGCGCAGGACGCGCCGCTCATTTCCGCAAAGAACGGCATCGGTATCGAGGAGGTGCTTGAGGCGATCGTGGAGAAGATTCCCGCGCCAGACGGCAGCCCGGACAATCCGCTGCAGGCGCTGATCTTTGATTCCGTCTACGATTCCTACAAGGGCGTGATCGTGTTCTGCCGCATCAAGGAGGGCAGGATAAAAAAGGGCACGAAGATCAGGATGATGGCGACGGGAGCCACCGCGGAGGTGGTGGAAGTCGGGTATTTCGGCGCGGGACAGTTTATCCCCTGCGACGAGCTGACAGCGGGGATGGTGGGGTATCTCACCGCCTCCATCAAGAACGTGAAGGACACCGCCGTGGGCGATACGGTGACGGATGTGGACAATCCCTGTGCAGCGCCGCTTCCCGGCTACAAGAAGGTCAACTCCATGGTCTACTGCGGCATGTATCCGGCGGACGGGGCGAAGTACCCGGATCTGCGGGACGCGCTGGAGAAGCTGAAACTCAACGACGCTTCGTTAAACTATGAGCCGGAGACTTCCATCGCGCTGGGCTTCGGGTTCCGCTGCGGTTTTTTGGGACTTCTGCATCTGGAGATCATACAGGAGCGTCTGGAGCGCGAGTACAATCTGGATCTGGTGACCACCGCGCCGGGCGTTATTTACAGAGTATACAAGACAAACGGGGAGATGACCGAGCTGACCAATCCCTCCAATCTGCCCGATCCTTCCGAGATCGACTACATGGAGGAGCCGGTGGTCAGCGCGGAGATCATGGTGACCACGGAGTTTATCGGTCCGATCATGCAGCTTTGCCAGGAGCGGCGCGGCAGGTACATCAGCACCGAGTACATTGAGTCGTCCCGGGCGCTCTTAAAATACGATCTGCCTCTGAATGAGATTATTTATGACTTTTTCGACGCGCTGAAATCCCGTTCCAGAGGATACGCCTCTTTTGACTATGAGTTAAAGGGGTACGAGCAGTCCAAGCTTGTGAAGCTGGATATTCTGATCAACCACGACGAGGTGGACGCGCTCTCCTTTATCGTCCATGCGGACAGCGCCTATGAGCGGGGCAGGAAGATGTGTGAAAAGCTGAAAGATGAGATTCCGAGGCACCTCTTCGAGATTCCCATTCAGGCGGCGGTGGGCGGAAAGATCATCGCCAGAGAGACGGTCAAGGCGATGCGCAAGGACGTGCTCGCCAAGTGTTACGGCGGTGACATCACCCGGAAGAAGAAACTGCTCGAAAAACAGAAGGAAGGCAAGAAGCGGATGCGTCAGGTGGGCAATGTGGAGATCCCCCAGAGCGCCTTTATGAGCGTGCTGAAGCTGGATGACAACTAGGAGGCAGGAAGCGGGCAGTCTGGGAACGCCCGCACAGGAGGCAGGATGAGAGATTTAAGCATCTATATCCACATACCGTTCTGCGTAAAGAAATGTCTGTACTGCGATTTTCTTTCCAGACCGGCTTGCGACGGGGAGATGGAAAGTTATGTAAACTTATTGTTGCGGGAAATAAAAGAACAGTCGGTATTTTATGGAGATCACAGAGTGGTCTCCATCTTTCTTGGAGGGGGTACGCCGTCTCTTCTCCCGGCGCGGGACGCGGGACGGATTCTGGAACAGGTCAGGGACGGCTTTTCTGTGGCGGAGGACGCTGAGACTACCATCGAGTGCAATCCCGGTACGGTGACGGCGGAGAAACTCGCCGATTACATAACGCATGGTATTAATCGCCTCAGCATCGGACTGCAGTCCACGGATGACGAAGAGCTGGCGCGTATCGGGCGGATTCACGACTACGGCAGCTTTCTGGAGACTTACAGTCTGGCAAGGGCGGCGGGATTTGACAATATCAATATCGACCTGATGGCGGGACTGCCGGGGCAGTGCATGGCTTCGTACAGAAGAACGCTGGAGCGGGTCGTCGCGCTCTCGCCGGAGCACATTTCCGCGTACAGTCTGATTCTGGAGGAGGGGACTCCACTTTATGTAAACCAAAACGCTTATCGGTTTCCCGACGAGGACGAAGACCGGGAGATGTACGAACTGACGGGAACGGTTCTTGGAGAGGCGGGGTTTCACCGCTACGAGATTTCCAACTATGCCAGAGAGGGGCGGGAGTGCCGCCACAACAAAGTGTACTGGCGCAGGGGAGATTATGTGGGATTCGGTCTGGGGGCGTCCTCCATGGTGGGGAACGTGCGGTGGAAAAACCCGGACGCGCAGGCGGATTACGCGGCTTGTGTGAAGGAGGAGATACAGTCTGGGCCGTTTGCAAAAATGCTGCGGCAGACGGGGCGCTGCGAGGTGCAGCCTCTCACCCTGCAGGAGCAGATGGAGGAGTTTATGTTTCTGGGGCTTCGACTGACAGAAGGTGTGGATCTGGGGGAGTTCCGGCAATATTTCGCAAAAAGCGCGGATGAGATTTACGGAAAACAGATCGGCATGTTTGAAAAACAGGGGCTTATGGAGCGGGCAGGGGAACGGCTGCGGCTGACGCCCCGCGGCATTGACGTGAGCAATGCGGTATTTGCGGCGTTTCTATTTTGACTTTCACCTGCTATGCTTGTATAATATAATGAAGAGTGCCTATTTATAATTGGGACAGATGGAAAGGCACTTGGGAAGCCACCGGGTCATAGAATAGAGTAAATGGACTTTGGAGGCTCCTTTTGAAAACATTCAGCCAGCCACTTTCTGCGAAGGATGAGGCCGTATATCTGGGGCAGCTTAAAACAGGCAGCGAAAGAGAGCGTGGAGAGGCCAAAGGGATTCTGGTAGAGCGGAATCTGCGTCTGGTGGCGCATATTGCCAAGAAATACCAGAATGTGGACGAGGACATGGAAGATCTCATATCCATCGGCACCATCGGATTGATTAAGGCGATAGATTCTTTCGACGCGGGAAAGGGGAAACTGAGCACCTATGCGTCGCGCTGCATAGACAATGAACTGCTGATGCTCCTCAGGGCAAAGAAAAAGACTTCCCGGGAAGTATCTTTGTATGAACCGATCGGTACGGACAGGGAGGGCAATGAGATCAGCCTGCTTGACGTGATCGAGCAGGATCAGGTGGACGTGGTCGACAGGATGGAAGTGGAGGATAAGCTGCACAGACTCAAAGGTCTGATCACGGAGAGGCTCTCGGACAGGGAGCGGGAGATTATTCTGATGCGATACGGACTTTTGAGCGGACAGGAGATCACGCAGCGGGAGATCGGCCACAGACTCGGCATTTCCAGAAGCTATGTGTCCAGAATAGAGAAGCGGGCGCTGGAAAAACTGAAAGAAGGTTATGAGTCCTGCGGCATCGCATAAAAAAAGTTTGGGGCAGAAACCCGGTCGCGGTACAGACGCAGCGCCGGGGAGAAGATAGAGACAGAATGGAGGAATGGGACAATGCGTTTTATAAAGAGCGAAGATTTGAAGACCGGAATGAGACTTGCACGTCCTATCTATAATAAAAATGGCGTCCTGCTTTATGAGAGAAATTCCAGACTGACGGTGCAGGGCATCAACAGTGTGCGGAATTTCGGGCTGCTGGGGATTTTTATTCTGGAGCCCGCGGAGCCCGTGCCGCCCATGACGAGGGCGGACGTGGAATTTGAGCGGTTTCAGACCATGTGCGTGTTTTCGATCCGGGAGGAACTGGATGCCATTGCGGAGAGCGGAAGGGCGCAGAGAACCCAGATGATCGCTTCCAACATAATCAAGAACTACGGACATATGGATGCCAGAATTAATTTTCTGCAGAATTTGCGCAGTAAGGAGGATTACATATATAAGCATTCCCTGAATGTGGCGATTCTCTGTGCGATGATAGCGCATGTTATGAATTTGAAGGTGGAGGAGCAGATGGAGACGGTGGAAGCCGCGCTCGTCCATGATATCGGAAAGATTATGCGATTCGAGGATGAGGCTGCCGCGGGTGGCACTCTGGTTGATATGACGATGGAAATCCGGGAGGAGAGGGGACACGCCCTTCTTGAAACAGCTTTTTCCACGAAGCCTAACATCAAACGAATCTGCTCTCAGGCATACAAGATGCTGACCAGCATGAAAACGGGAGAGGATATTTCCTCGATCCGGCTGGTGAACGGGGCGCGGGTGCTGGCGGTGGCGGAAACTTATGACAGGATGACCGCCATGAAGATGGACGAGGAGCCGGCATCTGAGGTGGAAGCGTTGAAATTCCTTTTGGACAATCCCAAAGTATACCACAGCAGAGTGGTGGAGGCGCTGATCCAGTCCGTCAATATTCTGGTGCCCGGAGTCAGTGTGGAGCTGAATACCGGGGAGAAAGCGCTTGTCCTTGCAGCGAATGAGGCGGATATTCTGCGGCCTTTAATCTTGATGTTCCGCGATAACAGCGTGATTGATCTGGCGGACATGGATCTTTATGAGGATCTGGAGATCAGGGATATTATGAGGACATTGGACAACCGTCATGTGATGAATATGGATTTGCTGAAGAAAAACGGGATAGAAGTGGAAGAAGAGGAGTATCTGGAAGTGGTGGTTCCATAGGAACTGCTAAAATACGATAAGAGGGGGAAATCGGAAATGCCGACGATACAGGAGATTATGCAGGCGGCGAAGAATGCCGGTGCGTCAGATGTACATATCACAGTGGGAATACCGCCCAAGATGCGCGTGAATGGAAATCTGATTACCATGGATTACCCGAAGATGATGCCGCAGGACACGCTGTCGGTCGCCTATTCCATTATGAATGATGTACAGCGTGAACGTTTTGATGAGCGGGGCGAGTATGACATGTCCTTCTCGATTCCGGAACTGGGGCGGTACCGTGTCAACGTCTACAAGCAGAGAGGTTCCGCGGCTCTGGCGCTGCGTCTGGTAGGCACACAGGTTCCGGCGCCGGAGAAACTGGGCGTGCCGATGTCTGTTGTCAACCTCTATGAGCGCAAAAGAGGGCTGATTCTTGTGACAGGACCTACGGGAAGCGGTAAGTCTACCACGCTGGCGGCTATCATTGACAAAATCAACAATAACAGGGATGCCCACGTGATCACGCTGGAGGATCCCATCGAGTATCTGCACCAGCACAAGTGCGCCATGGTAAACCAGAGGGAGATCGGGCTGGATTCCCAGAGTTATGCCAACGCCCTGCGGGCGGCGCTGCGTGAAGACCCGGATGTGATTCTGGTCGGTGAGATGCGCGACTTTGAAACCATAAGCGTGGCGATCACGGCGGCTGAGACCGGGCACCTTGTGCTTTCCACCCTGCATACCATCGGTGCGGCAAGTACCGTGGACCGTGTGATCGACGTATTCCCGCCCCATCAGCAGCAGCAGATCAGAGTACAGCTTGCAAACGTCTTGGAGGCTGTCATTTCCCAGCAGCTCATCCCGACGATGGATGGAGAGGGCAGAGTGGCGGCATTTGAGGTGATGCACGCGAATCATGCGGTCAGAAACCTGATCCGTGAGGGAAAATCGCACCAGCTTGCGTCCGTCATGCAGACCAACCGCAAGATGGGGATGATCACCATGGACGATGCCATCATCCAGTTGTTTTACGAGGGAAAGATCGACCGGGAGATGGCGATTCAGTTCGCGCAGGATCCCGATGGGATGCAGACGAAGGTCATCTGACCGCTTGAATATACAATAATTAATCATGGTCTGCTGCCCAGAAGGCAGCTGATAGAGCAGAAAATGCTTTTCGGAGATGTTGCGGATCAGCAGATCATTAGTAAAAGACAGGAATTGGGTTTAGACATATATACGCCGTTTCACTTTCATCCATATTCTGCGTTTATGTGCCGGATGCGGAAACACAGCGATATGTCGAAAAACTTTTTCAGAATAAAGGAATTTCAGAGCAGCCTCCGTATGTAAGTATTCAGTCTACATGGTTTGGGAAAGGAACTTTATGATAGAGTATACGAAGGGAAACATGTTTGAATGTAATGCAGATTGCTTAATAAACACAGTTAACTGCGAGGGGTTTATGGGGAAGGGCGTTGCATATCAATTTAAAATGAGATTTCCTGAGAATAACAAATCATATGTGAAAGCCTGCAAGTCGGGGGAGCTGGCGGTCGGAAAGGTGCATTCCTTTATGGAGGAAGGGATTACGATTATCAATTTTCCCACAAAGAATAAATGGCGTGAAAGTTCAAAAATGGAATATATTGAAAAAGGAATGGAGGCTTTTGTTGAATTACTTCCAAAATTAGCTGTCAAAAAAATTGCGATCCCGCCGCTGGGATGTGGAAATGGCGGGCTGGATTGGGCGGAAGTAAAGAAAGTGGTTGAAAACAAAATTTTTGATATAGCGGATCGTTATGATTTTGTTATTTTTGAACCGTCCTTTTCATATAGCGCAATGCCCAAAAAACCGCCGAAAATTAGTCTTTCCGGGTTGGTTTTGCTGGATATACGTTTAAATTTAAAAAGGTTTAATAGTATCAGATTACAAAAAGCAGGATACTTTGCCAATATATTTTTAGAAGAAGAATATTTTAAATATGACAAATGGAAATATGGTCCATACTCTCATGCTGTGGATATCGTAGCACGAAATATAAAAGAATACCAAAATTATTATGGAATTGACAATTCCCAAAAAACATTTGAACAGATATACCAGATGATTTGTAGTGAAAAAGTAGATCGCAAATTTGATAAACTACATGTTGCTGTAAAGAAATCAACAGAATATGTGAATGCGATACAGACGGATAAGAAGCTGGAAGGAGTTTCGACCGTGTTGTATTTAGTACAAAACGGAAAACCCAAAAATAAGGAGCAGCTAATAAGTAGTTTTAAGGAATGGTCAGAAGACAAGGCAAAAAGATTTTCTGAAAAATATATCTCAGAATGTATAGATTACTTAGAGCAGACATTCATTATTTCGGTGGATATTTGCGGCAATTATGAGCTGGCAGGAAATGCCTTTTACACGATTTAAGATGAGGCGTGAAATATCATGTATAAAACAGGCGGAAAAGGCGCGGGGCTTTCAAAAAACAGAAAAGCGGTTCTGCGCTTTTTATCTTTATATTTCTTATTTTTAGCCGGGCTGGTGATTCTGTACGGTACATATATCCCGTGTCTTATGGACTATTATATCGTCCGCCCGGAGGAATCCTATTTTACCTTTTTTTATGAGAATCATTTCAGGGCGACTTACACGTTTGAGGGCATCCTCGTCGGCATGGCGTTTGCGGCGCTTTACTGTCTGACCATGCAGGCGGGGGTCAGCATGGTGATCCTGTCGGGGCTTTTGTTTCTTCTGACCCACGCCAGCTATATCAAGTTTGTCAACCGCAAGGAGCTGCTGCGGCTGGACGACCTGCGGCTGACGGAGGCGGCGGGCATGGCTGTCGGCTATCTTAAATTTACGCCGGACCGTTTCCTTGCGATATTGGCGGGTGGACTCCTTCTCTTTGTGGCGGCGGGCGTTGTGCTGGACTGTCTCGGAGACAAGGGGTGGAAGGCGAAGAGCTACAGGCAGGAAAACGCGCAGGAGCAGCCGGACTTTGGGGAAAAGTCTGTTTTGGAGAGAGGGCGTGCGCGGAGGCTTGGTCTGTACGCCATTCGGTTACTTGGCTGTGCCGGTCTGTGCGTGTGCATATGCCTTTATACGAACCATTTTTTCGGCGAGAGGTATGTGATTGATGTGATCGAACCGATTTCTCCAGAGAAGGATCGGTATGTGCTGTACCGCTTCCTGCAAAACGACAGTCTTTCCAGAATAAGCGTGGAGCAGGTGGAAGTGAGCTACGATTTCCTGTTGTCACAGTCGCCACCGAGGCAGTCGCCGGGGAGCGGAGCGGCGCCGGGGTCTCCCGAAAATACTGCCACGGCGGAACTTTCCGGCTTCCCGAACATCATTGTTATTATGAATGAGTCATGGTGGAATACGGACAATATACAGTCGGATCGGATCACTTTCTCGCAGGATCCCATGGGACCTTATAAGGCGCTGACGGGACAGTGCAGTACCGGTTGGTTGACCAGTCCGGTTTGGGGTGGCGGTACACTGAGACCGGAGGTTGAGTTTCTGACCGGGTTAAACACGAAGTATTATAATGCCGACTCCGTCTACGCCAAGCTGCAGGGGCATAGGATACCTTCCGTTGCGGACTATTTTAACGGGCTGGGCTACGAGACCGTGGCAATTCATCCTTATTACGGCTATTTTTACGGTCGTGAAGCCGCCTATGCGGGTATGGGGTTTGACCGGGTGATTTTTGAGGGCGACATGCAACATAAGGACATCTACACCCGCTACATTTCGGATGAGTCTCTGGCAAAGGAGATCATTGCCCTGTCCCGGCAGGGGGGCGATTCGCCGAATTTTATCTGGGCAGTATCCATGGCGAACCACAACAGGACGTTGGAGTATCACGCGGATACACTGGTGGATTATGATTATCCTATTGAGGTGAGAGGCGAGAAACTGCAATATGAGGGGTATGATACGATTGCCAATTATATCAATGGTATTTATCTGGCGAATCAGGCGTTTGCGCAGTTGGTAGATTATTTTTCAGCGGTGGAACAGCCAACGGTTCTTGTGATGTTCGGGGATCACTGTCCCTTTTTCTCGGCGGAGACGCTGGAGGCGTTCGGTCTGGGCGAGGGGGCGGATGGCGCGAAGGAGCGGTTGTACTCGACGCCGGTCATTGTGTGGAGCAATGTTTCCGAAGAAAAGCTGGATTTCTCGGGGGAGAGCATGTACTACCTTCCCATGATGCTGATCGACTATGCGGGACTGCCGGACTCCGATATGGCGCGGATCCTGCGCTATGAGAGGTCTTATTTTCAGACAAATTCGTGGGAATTTGTGCGGGACGCATCGGGGGCGGTCATCCGCGAAGGCACCGAGGAGCAGATCCGGGCACTCAGCCACTATAAGACCGTGCAGTATGATATTCTGGAGGGCGACGGGATGGGGGAGGATGTCTGGAAACCGATTATTTCCAAGCGGTGGGAATAACGGGTAAAAGTGCACAAAAAAGCATAGGGAAAGCCGCGATGCCTTGACTTTTTCCGGGGGGGGGGTATAATATAACATTAAGGAAAGGCTGCCCCGGGATGGAAACTGGCTGGTAAGGCGGGGCGAAAAGGGGACATAAGATGGCGGTTTACGGATACGAAGCGATAGATAAAACCGGCAAGGCTTCCAAAGGGAGCATCGACGCCGATTCGCTGAATGCGGCGAGATCAGAGCTGAAACGACAGAATCTGACAGTTGTCAATATCGCGGAACAGAATGCGCTGACCAGAGATATCAATATTGATATCGGCGGCAAGCCGACGGCGAGAGACTTGAGCGTGTTCTGCCGCCAGTTCGTGAGTATGACGAGAGCGGGCGTGAGCATCTTGGAAGCGATGAAGATGCTCTGCGAGCAGACGGAGAACAAGAGACTGCAGAAGGCGCTGGAGGTGGTCAGAGTCAGTATGGAGAAGGGCGAACCGCTGGCGGAGTCTCTGGCGAAGGAGCCGAAGATCTTTCCGGGCATCATGGTGAACATGGTGGCGGCGGGCGAGGCTTCGGGAAGTCTGGACACGTCGCTGGACCGTGTGGCGACCCAGCTCGAGAGACGGTCTAAGACGCAGGCGCTCGTGAAGAAGGCGATGGTGTACCCGATCGTGCTGATGGTGGTGGCGATCGCCGTGGTGATCGTCATGCTGGTGTTTGTTATCCCCCAGTATTCTACGATGTTTGAGTCGCTGGATACGGAGCTGCCGGCGATCACGCAGGCGGTTTTGACGGCAAGTGATTTTATAAAGGCGAAGTGGTATCTGCTCATAGCGGGTGTGCTCGCTCTGGTGTTTGGGATCAAAGGGTTTGCGGGGACGAATCTTGGGAAGCATGTATTCGGAAAGATAGCGATCTCCCTGCCGGGGGTGAAGGAGCTGACGGTGAAATCGGCGGCGGCTTCTATGGCGCGCACCATGAGCACCTTGATGGCGGCGGGCGTCCCCATGGTGGAGGCGGTGGAGATCGTGGCGAACACCATGACGAACATCTGGTTTAAGGAAGCGCTTCTGGACGCGAAGGAGCAGATCGGGCTGGGCGTGCCTTTCTCCAAACCTTTGGAGGACTGCGGGCTGTTCCCTCCCATGGCGTACCATATGGTCAGAATCGGGGAGGAGTCCGGCTCCGTCGAGGATATGCTGGATAAGCTGGCGGAGTATTACGAGGAGGAAGTGGAGATGGCGGTGCAGTCGCTGATGGCGATGATGGAGCCGCTGATCATCGTCGTGCTGGCGGCTATCGTCAGTGTGCTGATCGCCTCAGTGCTGGCGCCGATGATGAAGATGTACGAGGCGCTGGATAACGTATAAGGACAGTGAATTAAGCGCTTAAGTAGGGCGGAGCGTTTAAGATAAAACAACATTAAATGAGGAAAGAAGGAGATTGCGAAATGAAAAGAGAACAGAAGTCATTAACAAACAAAGGTTTTTCCCTTGTCGAGCTGATTATCGTCGTTGCCATCATGGCAGTGCTGATCGGTGTGCTGGCTCCCCAGTACCTGAGATATGTGGAGAAGACCAGACTGCAGAGAGACAATTCGTCTATCGCAGAAGTTGCTAATGTTATTAAGATGGCGAGTGCTGAGGAAGCTGTTATTACACAGTTGGCAAGTGGCACCGTAACTTACAATTTTGGTGCAACAGGTATGACTGGAGTAGGTTCCACAGCTCTTGATGCGGAAATTAAAGCTACTATAACTCCTGGAGATGTTAAGATAACATCAAACACATATTCAACTGCGGCACCTGTTCTTACGGTGAAGATTAATTCTACTAATAATCAGATAGAAGTAGAAGCGACTGGTTGGATGGAAACGCCTAATGCCGGGGGTTCTACGACTAAGAAATTTTAGTTCAACCTAATCACCTTGAAAGGACACCCTCATGCTACCCACAGTTCTGCTTTACATAATCATATTCCTCTACGGGATCGTGATCGGCAGCTTCTTAAATGTCTGCATCTACCGTATCCCGAAGCAGGAAAATATCGTGAAGATACGGTCGCACTGTATGAACTGTGGGTACCAGTTGAAATGGTACGATCTCGTGCCGTTGTTCAGTTATCTGTGTTTAAGGGGAAGGTGTCGTAGTTGTAAGCAGAAAATCTCCGTTCAGTATCCCATAGTTGAGCTGCTGAACGGAGCGCTCTACTGCATCGTGTTTGCGGTGTACGGTATAAGCGTGGAAGCCCTACTTTATGCGCTGCTTGCATCCGCATTGATCACCTTGAGCGTGATCGATTTTCGCACTTATGAGATCCCGGTGGGGATCAACATATTTATACTGGCATTGGGGCTGATCCGCATAGCGACGGACTTTACGCATTGGTCTGACTATGCGGTCGGCTTCCTTCTTGTCAGCGGTTTTCTCTATCTGGTTCATCTGGTTACGAGGGGGCGCGGCATCGGCGGCGGCGATATCAAGCTGATGGCGGTGAGCGGTCTTCTGCTCGGATGGAAACAGATTTTACTCGCCTTTGTCATGGGGTGTATCATCGGTTCCGTCATACATATCGCCCGGATGAAGATAAGCGGACAGGGGCATATGCTTGCTTTTGGTCCGTATTTGTCAATAGGGATTCTGATTTCCGCGCTGGCGGGGGATCAGATGATTGCATGGTATTTGTCATATATTGGTTTGTAGGATCTGGATATAGATATATGAATTGGGAAACAGAGACCATCAGGTAATGTGGTCTTTATCATAGATTATCTGCTGCAGATAAAATGTGGGCTGGTTTCGGGTGCGGAGCCGCCAAAGGGGGAAAACGGATGTCTAAAATATTGGGAATAGAAATAGGATCCTCTAAGATCAGGATCTGTGAGGAGGATTACAAGACAAAGAATCCCAGAGTCTACCACTCGATCAGCGTCCAGACGCCGCAGGGTACGGTGAATGACGGTATTCTGAATGTGAATGAGGAGCTGGTCAGCGCAGTCAGGACGGCGCTGCAGGAAAATCGGATCAAGACGAAGCAGATTGTCTTTTCCATGACTTCCACGAAGATCGCCAATCGCGAAATAACCATTCCGTTTGTAAAAGAAAATAAGGTGAAGGATCTGATCAAGGCGAATGTGTCCGACTATTTTCCTGTGGATCTGGAGCAGTATGAGATCGGGCACAGCATTGTCGGGACATTGGAGAACGAGAATGGCGCCAAACAGTACAAAGTGATCGTCTATGCTGTTCCCAAGCTTATGGCGGCGGGCTATTTTCAGCTTGCGCAGGCGCTCGGCTGCAATGTCGTCGCGCTGGACTACAGCGGAAACAGTATTTTTCAGGTGCTCCGCAGACATTGCGACACGGGCGTCCAGATGGTAGTCAAGGTGGATGAGGGTTCCACGATCATCACCATTCTGCAGAATCAGACGGTTGTCCTGCAGAGAACGGTTGCTTACGGCGTGGATGACGCGGTGTTCGCCATGATGGAGATGGATGAATTCCAGAAGCCCGGTTATGAGGAAGCGGTACATATCTTTAAGGACAGGGAGTGTATGAACGATGAGATCATGCAGTCCCTCAGTTATCTGATAAACGGCATAGCGCGTGTTGTGGATTACTTTACACGAAATAACGGCGCTGCCATCGAAAAGGCTTATCTGTCCGGGCTGGGCGGGGATTTTAAGGGGCTTGCGGAACTGATCTCAAACACCCTTGAACTGCCGCTTGTGCCTCTGCGGGAAGTTAAGGGATTACAGCTTGAAAAATTTTTTAAGGATAAGAGTTTTGGCGAGTTTCTGACCTGTATCGGTGCGTCGCTTGCGCCTCTCGGTTTTATGGGCGAGAAGGAAAAAGACAAGAAGTCGATGCAGCTTCTGCCGGATGAAAAGGACAGAATGAAGGTCGCGGTTCTCTTTATGGTGGCGTCGTTTATAGGCGCGGCGGTTCTGACGGCAGTCTCTTTTATCAGTCTGAAGTCGGCAAGGGACGAAAATGTCAGACTGAATAACCGGATGACGGAACTTGCGGAAGCGGAGACCATATATAAAGAGTATTTACAGCAGAAATATACCTTTGAAAAGCTGGCGTTTTTTGAGAGCAATACGGTGACGTTAAATAACGATCTGGTGAGTTTTATCGAGGAGATGCAAGAAAAGATGCCGACTTCCCTGAATGTGCAGGCTTTTAACGCGGACCTGAACGGGGTGAGCCTGTCGGTGACGGTCGCGGATAAGAAGGAGGCGGCGAAGCTGGTGCAGCAGTTCCGCACCTTTGAAAGTGTGGCGGGGGTAGAGGTTACCGGCATGACGGACTCGGGAGCCGTGATGGACGGAGAAGTGCAGGAGGAGGAGCCGAAGGTAAGCTTCACGGTTCAGGTACTGTATAAGGGCGGTTTGTCCGATCCCACGCCCGTGCCGGAGCCGCCGGCGCAGACGGACAGCGCCGGTGACACAGCAGCGGATGAAGAGATCATAGAGTAGGGGGAAGGACAGATGAAAAAAAACGAAGTACAGCTTCTGCTGGTCGTGCTCGGAATCTTGATGCTGGTTGTCTCATGGCAGCTGATTTATAAGAACAATATGACAAAGGCGGAAGAGATCAACGTACAGAATGAGGAATTGCAGAAGTCGGTGGACCGGCTGGAGATACTGAACGCAAAGAAGCCCGATTATATCGCGGATATAGAGCGGATGAAGTCGGAGGGCGACGCCGTGATAGACAGCTTTGCATCCGGGGTCAGGGTAGAAGATCAGGTTATGTACCTTTATAACATGGAACTGGTGGATGCGAACGACGTGCGTGTGCCGAATGTCAGTATGCAGCCGGCGCAGATCGTGCCCTACGAAGGGATTCTGACCACGGAGGAAGGATATGAGCTGACAGACGACGGGATCGGCATGTTCAAGCTGGAGACGACAGTCGGTATGACGACTACCAATAACGGTCTGAAAAACGTATTGAACTATATCTATGGCATGGATTCCAGAAAGTCTGTTTCCGGCGTTTCCCTTACCACGGGAGAGGACGGGTATCTGTCGGGAAACATGCAGTTGGAATTTTTCTATCTGACCGGGACGGAGGCGCCTTATGCGGAGCCGAATATTTCCGGCGTTACCACGGGAACCGGCAATATCTTCGGTGTTCGGAACGGAAGTGCGGTGCAGTCGGAAGCCGGTGAGAGCGCGGATGACGACGCGCAGGAAGAGGAGGAAGAAGGAGCAGCTTCCGGGGAGCAGGATGAGGAAGCGGGAGCGAATACGGCGGACGATGCAGGCGTACAGGCCGGCGAGGCGGCGGAGTAAGTTTTCTGTACGGGATCGGGATGCGGAAGCGGGGACTGAAGAATGGCGGAATGCAGGCGGAGAGGAGGGCACAAGGTGAAAAAAGATAACAAGGGTTTTTCATTGCTGGAGCTTATGATAGCAGTTGTTATTTTAGCGATCATTATTGTGCCGATGCTCCGCGGTTTTGTCTCCTCGTACCGCGTGAATGCGAAGAGCAGGCACCTTATGCGGGCGACCACGCTGGCGCAGGATGAGATGGAGATATTCGAGAAGGAGAAGATTGAGGACCTGCTCGTTATGGAGGATACGGATGCGGCGGGCAATAAGACGCTGAGATATGATTCGACGACAACGTCGATGACGAAGACAGGCGCGGACGGAAAAGAGCGGGAGCATATCACCTATCAGTTTAAGCGCGAGGGCGTGATCAATGACAGAGCGGACGACAGAGAGATGTTTGACGTGGTGGTGACTTTGGATCCCACCGTGGCGCCGGACGGCTCCACAGGCGTCTATGAGGCGGAGAACACGAAGGATCTGCTTGTTATGAACACGGTCAGCGGCGTGGACAGCGCCACATATATCCAGCGCATCAGAAACGAAGTGAACGCCAACGGCGCCGATGAGGAAGTCTATAAACTGTATTATGCCCGTCAGCTTCCCGACAATATTACGGGAGCGAACTGGACAGCGGGAATGTTCGCGCAGGAGCTGGACCGCACGATCACCTTAAAGATCGAGCAGGAAAATCAGGCGGGGGTTATGACTACTGTGGTCAAGGTCAGGTATGACTACAAGACCGGCTACGACAATGTGCCCGCCGAGTACAGAGAGTATACGACCAAGGATAAGATCATTTTCAACAATGCGCAGACACTGGATGACGAGGGAAATCCCATCGAATTAAAGAGCGTGTATCTCTACTATGCGCCCAGATATAACGACACGGCGATGGAGGCTTTGATGCACGAGAAGGTTTCCCCGGATGAGATCATCATAGAAAACAAAGACAAACTGCCCGTCAATATCTATATCATCCGGCAGAATATTCTGGATCCTGCGGATGAGACGAAGAAGCTGGGCGTGTACTGGGATGAGACGACGAAGACGACGGCGTATACGGTGCCGAACGGTTACGATGTCAATGTGACGATCAACGAGGGAATCGGCGCGGACAATATGACTTACGGCAGATACTTTACGAATCTGAACCTTGGTCTGCAGCCGGGCATCACAGGAATGGGGAACGAAGCGAATATTACGCTGAAGGACTGCGATAGTCCCGGGATGACCTTTAGTAAGGATGAGACTTTGAAGCGGACCGGGTTAAAGGCGCTTGACGCGACGGAGGCGAAGGACAGGATTTACACGATGGAGACGGCGGTCTATGAGCACGGGGCGGATCCTGATACGAGCGACCCGGTGGTGCGTCTGACCGGCACGAAGATAGAATAGCGCGAAAAGAACTTCTAATCACTCGCAGCAAAGGCTGCTTCGCGAAGAAGTTCTAAGTTTCGCGCAGGAGAATGCCTGAAAAGCGGCATTCTCCGCATTGATTTGAGATTTCGCGATTGGAAGGAAGTCGGATCGTATGGGGAATGCGGATAAGAGAAAAAAGAGAGGGCTGGGCGACAGGGGCAGCGCTATGGTGATGGTCATCGTCATTATCGCGTTTGTCGCGATTCTGGCGAGCGTGCTGATGTTTCTGTCCTTTTCCGGGTATCAGATGCGCGCGGCTGACAGGCGCACCAAGGACAACTTCTATACCGCGGAGACAGTGCTGGACGAGATCAACGTAGGTCTGCAGGGTGAAATTTCAGATGCCCTCGCCAAAGCTTACAGCGAGGTTATGAACAACTTCGCGCTGTACAGAAGCGCCAATGAGAGAAACAAGGTGCTCCATGAACTGTATTATAAGGCGCTGCAGGAGCAGCTGCAGAAGAGCGCTTCGGAGAAGGATTATTACAGCGTCGATAAGCTGCGGACTTATCTGTCCGCGGACAGCCGGGGCGACGGCGACGGGAAGAGGGAAACGTTTTTAAGCGGCGGCGCGACTTACGGCGCCATCGTGGAGTCCAATCTGGAGTACGCCACGGAGCCGGAAAAGTATAAGATGGTCGTGGAAAACAACAGCAAGCTCGTGCTGAAGGACCTGAAGGTTTCCTATGTGAATGAGAGCGGCTATATTTCGATCATCAGTACGGATATCAGGATTTCGATTCCCTCCTTTAACTTTTCGCAGGCGTCCGCGCTTCCCGATCTGGAACAGTGCTGTCTGCTCGCCGACGATACGCTTTTTATGGGCAATACTTCCGCCGGAGGCAGTATTGTGGTAAAGGGTGACGCTTATGCGGGGCAGATGCTTGTCGGAATGCCCGAAGACCCGGTATATTCGGTTTTTGATAAGGATAAGAAAGCGGATGAGAAGACGCCGCTTGCTCTGCCGACGCTGCTGTCCACCAGCGTTTCCTTTGAGAAAGCGGACAATGCGGAGCCGCTTGCCAAGGCTGTGGTGATCAGCAGGGAAAACGTGGAAGTCGCGGAGAGCAGCACGCTTAAGACGACGGATGTCGAGCTCTGGGCGCGCAATCTGGATCTGATGTCGGCGGAGGCGGATCTGACCGGCACGGTCAACTTGAAAGACGATTTTACACTGTCCGGCAAAGACAGCAGGGCGGTTCTTAAGGGAGAATACAACGGATTCGGTTATCTTGCGTCTGAAGCGGGGACAGGCGGCGCGGGAGCAGGCGGTAGCGGCGATGCGGGAACAGGCGGCGCAGGGGATCCGGCTGACACGGCGGACATGCGGCACGATTCCAGCAGCGCGATCGTTGTGAACGGCAGGGACAGCGTGCTCGATCTGTCCGGTCTGGAGCGGCTGACCATCAGCGGGCGCGCCTATGTGGCGACGGCACACAATGCGGCGGATACGACGGCGACAGAGGAAGAAAAGAAAAATAAGAAGAACATTCTGATGGGCGAGTCGGTGGCGGTGAAGAGTAACCAGCTTATTTATCTGGCGCCGTCGGAGGCTGTCGGATGCAGGATTGGCGAGAACGGGATCATCGGCGCGTCGGAGTTCGGATGTAATCCGCTGACACTGGAGCAGTATGAGATGATTACCAACAATCCCGACAAATACTGCCTTCTGGACGGAACAAGGCAGATTCCGGCTCTCGGGAACAAGAGTCTGAATACTTATATTTCCGAGGAGACGCTGTCGGGCGGCGGCACGGCATATATGCCGGAGGTCGTATTCAGACAGACGAACGCCGGTCCTCTCGTGTACTGTTATATGCGTTTTAAGGATGAAGACGCGGCGAATCAGTATTTTGTGGATTATTATGCCGTCAATTCGGAGGCGGTTGACCGTTACACACAGTTGTACGCCAAGGAGATCAAGATGGCTGACAGCCTGCTGTATCTGAATATGGCGGGAAATATGCTCGTCTATCAGGGAACGGAAGGCTGGAGTGTGAAGACCCCGGCGGACTCTACCGGGAACAAGCAGCAGGCGAAGCGTCTCTCTGCGCTTAAGGAGGACGTGTATAATGCGCTGAGCGCAAAGATCATGCGGACCTCGAACCAGCTTACCGATGAGGAAATGACAAAAACCGCTTTTCAGAATATCGTGGACGAGACGGAGGTCAGGATCATCTTGCATGAAAAAGGCGCGCAGGAGGTTAAGATCGATACGCTGGGCGCATCCCCGGACAGTCTGGTTCTCACGCAGAGGGATGAGTATGTGATAGACGCGTCCACGCCGTCCTCTGTAAAAATGGTGGTAAGCCTTGGCAATGTGACGGTGAAGAGCGACTTTGAGGGGCTGATCATCGCCAAAGGAAATATTACGGTGGAAGCGGGCGCGGCGCTTACCTTAAAGCCGCTTGACCCGGATGCGTTTTCCAATATTCTGCGCACGAAGATCGACGAGCTGTCGGTGGATCGCGATTATTATCTGCTGAGTATCTTTTCTGACGGCGTCAGCTATGTTACCAGCGGAAACGCATCGACCGATATGGGTACCGAGCGGGTGTCCTTTGTCGATCTGATCACGTATGAGAATTGGACCAAGAAATAGGAGCTGTCGGGATGAAAGAAAACAGAGGCTTTTCGCTGGTTGAAGTATTGATTGTCGTTGCGATTATGGGGATTATGATCGGCTTTGTTTTCATCGGTCTGCCGCTTCTGACCGGCCAGCACGCGAAAAAGTGCGCCAACAATATGTCGGCGGCGCTCGGAAAAGAAAAGAACTACGCACTGGCGAGATCGGGTACCGCAGACTGCTACATGGAACTTCTGCTGGATGCCGACGGCTATCACGTAAAATATTATATACCGAAGAATGCGGTTGTGACCGGGGCGGGTCCTTCGGACTGGGTTCTGGCGGAGGATGAGGTCATAGGCAGCCAGCAGGTGGAAGTGACCTGTGAGCTTGAGGGTGGCACAAGTCTGGATATTACGACAGGGCAGTCCCTGAAACTGGTCTATGACCGCGCAAGCGGCGCCTGCAAGCCTTCGTTTAAGGGTGACGGATCGGGGGTTGGTCTGATCGACAGTTATGGGGAACCTTGTACGAAGATTACTTTTGACAGGGGAAAGAAGTATGAGATTACTTTACTCCCGGACACAGGAAAGCATATGCTGGAGAAGAAAAATTAGGGAACGCTTCGGGGCTTTGTATTTGAAGCAGGGGTTGAACTGTTGCGGGATTAACGTGCCGGAAACAGAGGAGAAGGAGGGCATGATGGAGAGGAACAGGGGTTTTTCTTTAGTGGAACTATTGGTTGCGACGGCGATTCTGTCTGTTGTTATGATGATTGCGCTGTCCTTTATGATGACGGGAAGCAGAAGTTTTACAAAGGGAAGCGCCGACTCTAACGTGCAGAAGGAGGCGGAACTTACCGTCAATCAGATCGAAGATATGATCATCGACTTAAATGGCGGCGTCTCCATGAACGTTGACCAGGCGACGACGGAGCTTTCAATGTATCACGCCGAGGACGACGGGACCGGGACCATGGTCTATTCCAAGTCGGCGGTGAGATGGGATAAGAACGATCAGAACGTGTACTGCAGCAAGTGGGACGTCAGCTATGACGCTTCGACCGGCACATTCGCGGATGGCGCCGCGGAGTATGCGGATCAGCTCCTGGCGGAGCACGTCACGGATTTTAAGGTGGATCTGAGCGATACCCTGACGACGAAGGCGATGGACGGCACAACGAAGACGATCGTTAAGTCTGTGCTGATCAGCGTGGGTTATGACAATGGCTCAGGTGTGGTTGATTATGCCACAAGCCCGGTCATTACCCTCAGAAACCGTATGCTTCTGGAGGATGATCCGGCGAATATTTTTGATGAGGTAAAGCCTGCGGCGGATACGATGAAGCTGCACTATTCCGGAGATACGACGTCGGGAGCCGTCGTGCCGATTGTGGATCGGGTGTCCGAGGTGAAGAGGGGATCAGCCTATAATGTTTATGCAAAGATCAGCACGGCGAATACGGGAGGGGATGTGAACGATCTGGTAAATTGGGTGATTGAGGAGACCGGGACACTCAGCACGATTGACGCGAACGGGTATCTGACAGTCGGCGCTTACGAGGCGAACGCCTATCTGACGATCACGGCGACCTATAAATCCAACCCGAATAAAAAGGCAACGGGCGTGGTGAAGGTGGTGGGTGATCTGCCGCTGAAGTCGTTTGAGTCCGTACATATCGACCCGACGTCCCTGCAGGCGTTTGCGCCGAAGTACAGGGCGATCCCTGTCACGAAGGGATTTACGCAGGCTGAGGAAGATGCGATTACTTATAAGTGGACGGTTACAGTGGAGAAGAAGGGCGAGGGAGACAACAAAGAACTTTCTGATGTGGTGGAAGCTTTCACAGATAACAATAAAACATTAGCCTTGGTCATCAAAAAGGAACAGGACAATTTCGGCAGAATGCTGGATATTACGGTAGTGGCCCATTCTGATATTACCGGGGAGACGAGAACGGACAGGGTAAAATATCTGATACCTAAGAACAGCGCTATGGATGGCGATTCTAGTATGGAGCGTGGTAAGTTGGTATATGGTACGACGTTTTTTAAGATGTCTGAAGTGTCGGCGCCTAACTATAAGTATAGTTTTTACTTCTGTGATGAATATGGTAATGAAATAACAGCTTATGAAAATTTGAAGAGTTATATAGAATTGGTGCCCTCGTCATGGGATACTTATCGGTTTTCTTTTACGGAAGGTTTGCCAAGAAATCAGGCGTATTATGTGAAGGTCATATGTGAGTATTGGGGTAGTTACAATCCCGGAGAATTGGGAGAAACGCGAATAGAGGAACGGATTCACTATATTCCGGCGGTACAGATTTACGGAAAGACGTGTTATAACAAGTATAAATTTGGACAAGATTTTTTTGATTTTGAATATTCGATAGTGGGATATTGGGAGAATGCATGGGCGAATAGTAATCCGCCAGCTTACGTATATGATGTTGTAGAGTTTGAGTATTCAGCTCCGGCGGGAGTTGTGGTTACACCTCAGATTGTCCAAACCATAACGCAGGGAGACGACAAACCCATACGGGTAGAGGGCAAATGGAGCGTTAATACCGAGGACTGGTCATTAAAACATCAGATAGAGTTAAAGAGTCTGACGATTAGAGTGTCAGTAAAGGATGAACCGGGTATCAACGCATTGGTGACGATTATTTTTGAATAGCCGTAAAGATTTCGTATTTGACGGGTATAGTGGAGTTCGTATAGTTTGTCTCGATAGCGATAGGAAGTGACAGAATGAAAAGAATGATAAAAAACAGAATGAATCTGAAAAGCAGGCGTATCACAGCGGCGGCAGTTGCGGCACTGTCCGCTGCCGCTGTTGTCATTACATCCGTATTGTCCGGGGCGATCGAGGTGGAAGCGGCGGATACGCTGCTTGGCATAGAAAAGCTTCGTTCGCGATATATGGAGAGCGGGAGAGAGTTTGTCATTCTTGAAATTGCACCCGGCAGGAAAGCGGCACAGATCGGTTATCTGGTAGACGGATATGAACCGCTCCTTAGCGAGTGGGATGAGGAAGAGCAGGTCTGGAAAAGCTGGCGGAATACGCTGTGCGAGCTGCCAAAGACGAAACGAAAAGATTTTATCGAGGGGAAGAAGGAGGAACTGCGGAAGTATTATCAGGAACATGGTCTGACTGAAGAATTTCCCGTGGATGCCGTGGAAGCGGAATATGAGGAGGGGGAGCCGCAACAGGAAGGCTTCGAGAAAATTGTGTCCGACGGCAGTAAGAGTACGGGCTGGTTTCAGAAGCTCGGAGGTACACCGGCGGCAGGGACGGACAGATATCAGATCGCGTTTCGGTATGAAGGCAAGTATAACAACAGCTATGAGTTCTACGAGGATGTCCTGTATTATAATGTGTTAAGCGCCACAAAGATAGACGAAAATCTGGTGGGCGGTATAGAAGACGACAGACCGATCTATACGAAGGAGGAGGAGGGCGTCTATCAATACTGCGGAACATGGGGAGAGGTCAACGGCGCGGTCAGGACTGCCATTGCAGAGGAGGACAGCCGGGAAGAGCCGGACGATGAGGAAGCGGAAGAACCCGGGACGGATGAAGGAGAAGACGACGGCGAAGGCGATGACAGCGGCGGCAGCGATGAAGGGGAGAACGACGGCGGAAACGATGACAGCGGCGAAGGCGAGACTGGCGGAGGAGACAACAGCGGCAGCGGCGAAGGTGAGACCGGCGGCGAAGACAACAGCGGCAGCGGTGAAGGTGAGACCGGCGGCGGAGACAACAGCGGCAGCGGCGAAGGTGAGACCGGCGGCGGAGACAACAGCGGCAGCGGCGAAGGAGAAACCGGCGGCGGAGACAACAGCGGCGGCGAAGGAGAAACCAGCGGCGGAGACAACAGCGGCAGCGGTGAAAGTGAGAACGACGGTGACAGCGGAGTTGTTGCGGCGGGAGCGGGATCTGTATCCGAAAGCCTGCGGAAGGATAAGTGGATAAAGCTGGTTGCGGATGGTGATCCGGCGCAGGGAAGCAATGCAGGTGCTGGTGATAACACAGACAAGGAAAAGCCGAAGGAATCGGAAAATCCTGTGGAGCCGGAAAAGCCGGAGAATCCCGCAGAGCCGGAAAAGCCGGAGGGGCCAAAAGACCCGGAGAACCCCGTAGAGCCGGAAAAGCCGGAGGGGCCAAAAGACCCGGAGAATCCCGAGGAGCCGGAAAAGCCGGAGGGACCAAAGGACCCGGAGAATCCCGAGGAGCCGGAAAAGCCGGAGGGACCAAAGGACCCGGAGAACCCCGAGGAGCCGGAAAAGCCGGATGACCCGGAGAGCCCCGAGGAGCCGGATGAGCCGACAGAGCCGGAAGACCCGGAGGAGGACGAGCCGGCGGCAGATGATCCGGTTGAAGAGGAAGAAACCGAAACGAATGCATTCGCGCAGGGAAACAGGGAATATTATCTGGTAGCCTTTCAGAAGGTAGACGATAATACAGAGCCTGCGGTGAATACGCCCATGTATTCCATAGGAAGCAAGGATGATATCGTTTTAAGTGAAAATGGCGAGTACGAATTTATAGAATGGGATGGAAAGGACGCGAATCAGGGAAGACAGGAATATACGTTTGCCGGCAAAGAAATCTGGTGCAGAAACACCTTTAAGAGCAACGAGTGGTTTAAGAAATATGTCCTCAACATGGATAAAAAGGATTATGGAAAATTCCGTATCAAGGTTCTGACTTTTACCCCGCAGGAGCTGGGTGCGATGGAGCAGATACCGAATTTCCATTTCCTGTACCTCAATTCCGGATTAAAGGACAAAGAAACGGTCTCGGACAACAGCTCCGTCAGCGAAAACAACGGTGACGGAGACACCCCGGAAAACGGTGATGAAGGAAAGAGCGATCCCGGTGATACTGTAAAAGCGGGATTATTTGCGGCGGACTCTTTGCCGGGGAAGTGGCGCAAACTGGTTGCCGACGGGGCTGCGAAGGATAACGGCAGCGGAAACAGCGGCGGCACAGGAGATAACGACAGCGGAAATACCGGCGGCGGCACGGGAGATAACGGCAGCGGAAATACCGGCGGCGGCACGGGAGATAACGGCAGCGGAAATACCGGCGGCACGGGAGATAACGGCAGCGGAAACAGCGGCGGCGGCACAGGAGATAACGGCAGCGGAAATACCAGTGGCGGCACAGGAGATAACGGCAGCGGGAACACCGGCGACGGCACAGGAGATAACGGCAGCGGGAATACCGGCGACGGCACAGAGGATAAAGGGGACGGCGACGGAAACAACGGTGACGGTTCAGATGAGAAGGGGGACGGCAAAGGGGATAACGGCGGTTCCGGGGGAAGTAGTGTCTCAGAGAATAACAGCGTCTCAGAAAATAACAGCAGTTCTTATAAGAAGAGTAACAAGGCTTCCGACAGTGTCAGCGACAATGATATCGGTGACACGGGTGCGTCTGCATACGGGGCGGATAACGATCTGTCCGCAGACTTGTTAAAATATTTCTTTGAAAATACAGTTGCAGGTGCGATGCCGTGCCTGATCGACGGCTCTATTTTGTATACGAAGGATGAGAGCGGAAGTATTCTGGTCAATGAAAAGCTGGAAACTACCAATATATTCAGACTCTCGGCAATGCTCTGTCAGGACAATCTGAGTGAATGGTATGAAAGTCATCGCAACAGTTACGGTAAACTGACAACGACGCAGCTGATAAACGGCATTGTGGAGGATGCTGACAAAAACTTTGTGGAAGAGCATGTTTACTGCAGATTCGGCAACGGAAGCGACTCTATCATCAACGACCGTTTCGCGGAAGCGACGATTTATAAGGAGGGCGGCGAGATCGAGCCCGGTTTCCAGTGTGTTCTGGACGAGATCAGGCTGGAGAATCTGTATCGCGAGTCGGATTCATCGGGAAACTATAAACCGCTTTCCACTAAGATATCCCAGGCGAAAGCGGTGCGGCATATTCTGAACTACGCGGACCGCAGAAAGGTAAAGGCGAAGAAGGAGATCAGCGTACTGGAGATTCAGCCGGCAATGGCGGATACGCCGGAACTGACGCTGGATCAGATCAAGACGTGGGCTCCCGACGTGGAGAAAGCGAATATCACGGTTATGACGACCGCTGAGTTCATCGGTAAGATCGAGAAGCTGAATGAGACGTATGACCTGATCTATATCGGTACGAGCAAAGACCATCTCAATATGCGCTACTGGACAGACAGCAGGTACATCGGCAAGCCGACGAAAGATCATGTGGCGGCGGGTACGGCGTTCAATGATTCGGATATGGATGGGCTGATCTACTATAATATCGGCGATAAGCGCGTTATGACCGTGCCGATGGCAGGTTTGCTGGATACGGAATATCCGCGGGGGAGAGGCGATTGGACTTATTTTTATAATTACACCAGATACGGCGGAAATGATATTTCCAAGGAAAAGATGGACGCGCTGATCTCCTTTATGGACGGCTCCTATCCGATCATCATAGCGGATGATTTTCTGGAGCAGCCGGTGACGGTTTTTGCGGACAGGGAACACAAGGGCGCGCGCGTCAATCTGGCGGAGGGCGAATATACACAGGCGCGGCTTACCGAGCTCGGCGTGAAAACGGCGGATATTTCCTCTATCAAGGTAAAGGAAGGTTACCGCGTGACGCTGTTTGACAGAGATAACTTTAAATATTATTCCTTATCCCTCGATTCCAAAGCCGAGGAGACTTATGATCTATCAAAATGTAAGTATGGAAATCGTAGCGACACTTGGGATAACAAGACGGTTTCCCTGATTGTGGAGCGCGAGGAGGACGCGACGCCGGCGAGAAAGATCGACGGGGACCATATCGACAACTGTACATACCTGTATGAGTTTGTGCAAAAGGCAATGAAGGAGAAATATCTGAACTTCTATGCGTGGGGGGATATTGCGGAAAATTCAGAGCTCTTTAAGTTCTATCTGAACCGTCCGAAGGTGAGTCTGGAGGATGAGGCGGCAAACGGAGAGCTGAAGGAAGGCAGCAATATTTACTATATAGAATCGGATATCAACGGCAGATATGATCTGCAGTACAAATTCAGGATTCAGAATGAAGGAACGGCGTCGTACAGTACAAGGTATAACTGTAAACTTTACATTGACGTCAATTCCGACGGTAAGTTTTCCGGGTCAGAGGAGATTGAGGATATCGTATTGACGCAGGGCGGCAGTCAGGTATCGGCGGACAATCTTTATGCTGACAGGGAATACATACTCTCGCGGGCGGTTCCCGTCGGATATAAGGGACTGCTGCCGTGGCGTGTGGAGATCACGCAGGCGGACAATCCGAATATCTATACATCCATGAGCGGTTATACCAAGCTGAAAGGCATGGAGAAGGAGGTCTTGAAGATCTGCCAGATCAACAGAACCGAGAGATACGGCGCGGTGATCAATCTGCAGACGGAAGTGGCGCAGAAGGGGAACTATTTTAATACGCTGATCTATGGCGGAGAGTATGACGGCGAGAGCTATCCGGGTATTGCCGATGAGTTTGAGCTGGATATTACTACGATAGATATCAATCAGTTCCACAGTGAATATTATGCGAACAATAACTATTTAAAAGATTTTAATATGCTGATTCTGGGCTTTTCAGATATGTACGAGGATTTTGAAGGGGATGCGGAGAGCGGACCCATGGGAGCCATTGTCGATTTCATCAACAGCGGCAAGAGCGTCCTTCTCGGACATGATACCACGAGCTTCTTTAACAGCCCGGGCGCGGAAAATGACATAAAGGGGTATCCGTGGAGAAATAATTTGAAAGATTTAAGGGGTCAGGCGGCGGATGAAACGAGGAACGCCGCAACCCTGAACAAGTATGTCCGTCCGCTGGTAGGTATGGACCGGTATGGCGTCCTGCAGACAGACGTGTTAAAGAGAGGCGATGTGCTGGAAAAGGGAACCGGCAGTTATGACGAAGTGGTCGATTCCGGCAAGGATGTGGCATATAAGCCGAAGAGCGGCAGAAAAGAGACGGTCCCGGAGGTGCATGGGTATACCTATTCCCTGATCAGCGCCAAGGATCAGAAGGTGTTAATAGACGAAGGCACGAGCGACAAGTATCAGTACACCAAGTGGAATCTGATGTCAAGCGGATATAACCGCGTGCCGGAAATTGTGTTTGAAAATAAATACACAAATATCCGTTACGATGCGGCGTATTTCTGGGATAACAGCAGGGAAGACGATCCTGCGCGTTACGGGGAACTGGAGAATGTGACGAACGGTGAGATAGACAAAGTACACGCGACGCAGGTCAATCAGGGACAGATCACGGAATATCCTTACAAGTTGAAAAAGGATTTTGAGGTGGCACAGACCCATGCGCAGTATTACCAGCTGGATTATACGGCGGACGACGATGGCGACGGACAAAGCGATCTGGTCGTATGGTACTGCCTTGGCGGAAGGACTTCCAGTGACTCGGCAAAGACAAAGACGGTTTATTCCCAGTCGCCAAACGATGTGCGCAATAACTACTATATTTATAATAAGGGCAATATCACCTATACCGGCATGGGGCATTCTGCAGGAAAAGACCCAAGGTATACGTTCGAGGAGGCGAAGCTCTTTATCAACACCATGATCGCATCCTATCAGGCAGGCATCAGGGATCCGCAGGTCAGAGTGCTGAAAAGCGGCGTGCCGGAAGCAGATGAGATGAAGCTGCTCTACAGATATTATGATCAGGGGAACAAATTCTCCTTAAATGACGAGTTGACGGCGGAAGGGTACGAAAAGATTTATTTCACGGTGCAGGATACGAACCTGATCAAGGGAACGAGACAGATTGCGTCGCAGGTGTATTATAAGGACGACGGCGGAAGCTTGGAGATTGATGCCGACGAAGTGCCCGGGGCAGACGGTCAGATGGTGAAACAGAAGGTGAGGGTAAGCCCGGTTCCCGGCAGTATATGCAGCGCGAAGGACGACAGTGTTGTGGCTTCCGACAATCTTGTGAGCGGCGGCGTCTACTATATTCAGGTGCCCAAGAGTATTATGCAGAAGAGTGAGGGCGGGCTGGATCTCTATTTCGAGGCGCAGACGACTCTCACCACCAATACGGCGAAGCAAAATGTGTATACGACGGAGAAGGCTTACGCGAAACTCCGGGTATTGCAGGCGTATTTGTTTGATTTAGAGTAATGTGGGATTTAAGAAAGAGACAGGGGTAAAAGGGCATGGACTTTAATAGGAAGAAAATACGTCTCGGTGATGTGCTTGTCAACGGCGGCGTTATTACGCAGGAACAGCTTGAAGAGGGCTTGAAGCGGCAGAAGGGCAGCGGGCGTAAATTAGGAGAAACGCTGGTAGACGAGGGGTTTGTGACAGAGGAAGCGATTGCAAGGGCGCTGAGCAGCCAGCTTGGTTACGAGATGGTGGACCTGCAGAATGTGGCGATTCCGGAAGATATTCTGCAGCTTGTGCCCGGCAATGTGCTGGAACGCTATAAGGTACTGCCGTTTGAGTATGCCCCGGACAATATGAATGTGCTCCATGTGGCGATGGCTGACCCGATGGACATGGCGGCGATGGATGACATCACGATCATCACGAACCTGCAGGTGGAGCCTGTGGTGTCCACCACAAGAAGCATTATGCTCGCGCTGGATAAATATTTCGGCAATGTGGAGGTTAACTCTGCGCTGGAGGAATATGCCAGAGAAAAAGAGAGCCAGATGGCTGAGCAGGAGGACATGTACAGTGAGGATGTCAACAATTCTCCGATTGTGCAGCTTGTCAAGACGATGATAGAGCAGGCGGTCAGACAGCGTGCGTCCGATATCCATGTGGAACCGATGGAGCGGCAGGTGCGCATCCGCTACCGTATAGACGGCGCTTTGTATGAGAAAGTGACATACAGCATCAGACTGCTTCCGGCGATGGTGGCAAGAATAAAGATCATAGGCGGCATGGATATTGCGGAAAAGAGAAAACCGCAGGACGGGCGTATCACGCAGGTCGTGGACAGACAGGAGTTTGATATCCGTGTTTCCATACTGCCGACCGTGTATGGCGAGAAGGTCGTTATGCGACTTACCTCCAAGAATGCGCTCACCAAAGAGAAAAGCCAGCTGGGACTGAAACCGAAGGAACTTAAGAAATTTGATCATATTTTACAGAATCCGCACGGGATTCTTCTGGTTACGGGACCTACGGGAAGCGGTAAGTCAACGACGCTGTATACGGCGCTCAGTGAATTGAACAAGGAAGATGTCAATATTATTACCGTGGAGGACCCGGTGGAGGCGAATATTGACGGAATCAACCAGGTGCAGGTGAACAATAAGGCGGAGCTGACTTTTGCCAGCGCCCTGCGTTCCATTCTGCGACAGGACCCGGATATTATTATGATCGGTGAGATCCGTGATCAGGAGACGGCGGCGATTGCCGTGCAGGCGTCGATCACGGGACACCTTGTCGTATCTACCCTGCATACGAACTCGGCGGCGGCTACGATCACGCGTCTGATGGATATGGGAATCGAGCCGTACCTGATCGCGGACTCAGTGGTGGGTGTTATCGCACAGAGGCTTGTACGCCGTCTGTGCCCGGAGTGTAAGCGCGCCAAGAAGCCGAATGAGGAAGAACTCGAGCTGATGGGGCTTGCGCCGGATGCGGATGTCACCGTTTATGAGCCTTGCGGCTGTTCCAAGTGTGACGGCACAGGGTTTAAGGGCAGGATCGGTGTCTATGAGATCATGGAGGTCACGCAGCCCATCAAGAGTATCATCAGCAAGAACGGGGAAGCGGAGGCGATCAAGAACAAGGCGCTGGAGGAAGGCATGAATACGCTGCGCATGAGCGCCGCCGAGTATGTGCTTGAGGGAATTACTTCCGTCAATGAGATGATGAAGGTTTCGTTTGATCTGTAAACAGGCAGGAGGGAAAGGATATGACAGCCTTTCCCTTTTTTACTTGACAAATCCACGCCGCGCGGCGCATAATAATCCTACCGGGATTTCCCGGTCATTCTGATTTCTGACATTCTGGCGTTTCGCCGCAGAAATTCAACGGACAGGGCAGTAAATGGGGGCAGCGGAATATAAATAAGGTAACGATTCAGTACATGTATGGAACAGTTACGGAAAAAGGAGGATACATATTTGCTCAGTACAATTACATCAGGGGCAGTTTATGGGGTGCACAGCCATCTGGTTCAGGTGGAGGTGGACATCTCGCAGGGACTGCCCTGTTTTCAGATCGTGGGGCTGCCCGGCTCCGAGGTGCGGGAGGCGAGGGAGCGGGTGAAGGTTGCGCTTAAGAATGTCGGCATAAAGCTGCCTCCCACGTGTATCAACATCAATCTTTCCCCTGCGGATCTGCCTAAAAACGGTACGATGTTTGATCTGCCCGTGGCGGTGGGCATTATGATTGCGCTTGGAAAATTAAAGCAGGAGGCAGTGGAAGGAACGCTTCTTCTGGGGGAACTGGGGCTGTCGGGGGAACTAAAACCCGTCCGGGGCGTTCTGCCGATCGCGAGGGAGGCGGCGCTAGGGGGCGTCAGAAGATGTATTCTGCCTGTGGGAAACGCATGGGAAGGCGCGCTGATTCCAGAGATGGAGAGTGTC
>Ga0137307_100104_pt1 | contig 131233 bp, 95 predicted proteins | sample NAcewD2O_March_2_FD_97180 | JGI IMG/M metagenome (GOLD analysis project Ga0137307, IMG submission 97180) | Mouse cecal microbial communities from Vienna, Austria - N-Acetylglucosamine amended D2O_March | ecosystem: Host-associated > Mammals > Digestive system > Large intestine > Cecum | place...
CTCTTAATAAAGATTAGGAGTACCTGCAACGAAGTTATCACCGAATTAAGAAAAAAAGGACGGCTTGAGGATTATGAGAAAACTGAAAAATATTATACCTCAAACAATGTATATTTAACGCTTCGGGATAAGCTCAACAAGGCTATTCAAAACGGCCATAAATTATTAAAAAACACAAAGGAAAATCCTCAATGTTCACATACCCGGATTTTTGAGGTGTTCGACCAATTTCTAAAAATAAATTAATACTCTTCCCCTCTTTTATAACAAAAATTACCGTCCTCTCCTCATAGCATCGAATACAGAAAGGCTACTGACGTCTCCGTCAATTTTCCTTTTTAAAGTTTCCACGTATTCCTTACTCCAAAAAGGATGAGTTAAAAGACACCTTTTATTCTTACTTTCAATCAGATATAATCCTGATTCTATGTTGCTCACAGTTCCCTTATATTTCTGTGCAACCTTTGTTGCTATTTTCTCTATAAACTTTTTCCAATAAACTATATTAAAGGAAATTTCACTTCCCGATTGCTGGGACAAACGGGCCATATCGAAAGCCAACCGCCAATCCAACACAGAATGAAACTCCTGATTATAATAATCCCTCAGACAATCATAACAAGAACCCATACATTCTTCACGATGTTTTTCAAGTACCAATTCTTTATAAAGCCGCCCATCCACACGGAGTGGGTCAATCAAAGCTTCCCGTGCAATTTTCGCATCACTGTTCAGATAATTGCAATAACCGGCTCCATTTTCCAGCCGTTCCACAAAAAACACCTGCCCTTCTTTATTAGCAATACGGAAACCCAGGTCCAATTCATTCGACTCTATATCCAGGCAATCGCAAACCGACTTACGTAATAAATATCCCCAAGATAAATAAGCAGCCCTTACCGCTTTATGATTTACATTTTCTGCCAAAGGATTCAAATCAATATACTGATCTACAGAAGCAATCGTAGCCACTAATACCCCAGTGGTTTTACTGGCAATCAAAGCATAGTTTTCACAATTCTCAACCCGGCCCGGAAGTATTTCCGAAGAACAAAAACGTCCGGAACTATTTTTTAACTTGCCGATTGGAAACAATTGTCCGTCATTGGTATTAATCTGATGTACCAAACCTGTTTCCGGAATCTTATTGGTACAAATCTTCAGTTGGTCCACAATCCGTTCCGTTTCCATTTTCGAATCAGCATCGAGGCAAATCCCGCTCGCATGGGAGGTCCATTCAAATATTCCATTAAAATCCTGTGACGGATTATCGTAATCTACACAAAAGCCCAAAGGAGAACAAACTTTCGCCTCCTCCATTCTCGTCTGACAAGTAGGACAGACGATACGATCCATTTCTTTCACCGTAGTGAATCCACAATTCTTACACAAATAAACTTTCGTATTCAACTCATTCAATCCGTTTTTTTCTGAAATTGCACCGCGATAGGGTTCGTAGTGTACAAAGCCTACGGACTTGAAAACCTTTTTATCTTTCACGACCTCACACCCCGGAGCAAAAGTACTGATAGCCAAATCCAGATTCCGGTCAATCACATGTTCCGGCGGCCATACTTTCGGAGCACATTCATACAAATAACGTGTCCGTGTAGGGAAACCAAACATGGGAAGCAAACCGGCATTACTCAAACGTTCACTTAAAGCTTGTTGCGGATAGTGTTTGCTGTCTTCACAGATACGGTCTACTTCGGAAACGAAATCATTACCAATAAATTTCTCGATGTTTTGCTTATCCGCCCGGGAAATATTAGTTTGCCGACATACCACCTCAATGATTCTTTTGATTTCTTTCTGATTGGTTCCAATCCAACTGATTACCAGACTTCTATTTTCCCTCCATTTTGCAGCAAGACCAAACTGACCATGTACATTATCATTTTCACGCCCCGGTCTGTCGAAACCTGTGAAAACCTTATTCAACATCTGTTTCACCACCATTCTCCGGGCTATATCACTACTCCTCAACTCCAGATACGGGTCCCTTGGTTGGGCAGCTACCATTCTCTCGGTTTGTATATAATGCGTCATATCATGGCTATTGGCTTTTGCCACCGTCAACGCCACCGACAAAGCATGTCCACGCCGACCCGCACGTCCGACCCGCTGCTGATAATTAAAACGCTGTGGCGGGACATTCCCCATCATTACAGCAGAAAGGGAACCGATGTCTACTCCGGCTTCCATAGTCGTCGTGACACTTAGCAAATCTATTTCGTCCACTTCGGGTTTCTCATTTTTCAGAAATATTCCCTGGAATTGCCGTTGCCGCTGCATGGAATCCAGTCTGGAAGTTTGTCCGGTCAGTTCCTCACAATGCAAACGATAAGGTTTTGCCGTCGTTGCCAGATACACATAATAATCATCCGTATTTTTTATATCTTTCTCACTAAGCACCGTCGCCGCCCCTAATTTTGCAAAGCAGTTACAACATACTCCACAAGAGGGATTCAAATGTACCGTTTTACACTTAGGACATATCCAAACCGAATCGCCTTCCTCCGCCTTTTTAAAAAAAAGCCCTTCTCCGGTCAAACGGACTTCCTGTTGTTCAATTATATTCTTATTCAACAATATATCCTGCAATTTATTCAGATGATGACGGTCTGTTTTTCGATAATAACCGTCCTGAGGATAAACAGCCTTTGAATAACGAATCACCTGGCGTGGGAATGCACCTGAACGATACCTGGACTCATGACCGCTAATTCTCCATTTTTCACCCAATAATCGTACGACCACATCGGCAAACTGCCGGAAAGTTTCGTCTTCACCCGTCAGATTCAAAGTCATATATCCTAATTTCAACGCCTCAAACGACCTGTTTTTATGAGCAAACACGGTAATCAATTGTTCGATAGAACAACGCCGGACAATACGGTTCCAAAAATCGGTTTCCCGGCCTTCCAAAGGTCCGCTGGCTTTTCCCTTTTCCCATACAAACAAATCCTTCCATTTCATATTCCCGCTTTCCTGGTATTTCGGATGCGGTCCTGCCGGATTTACACCAAGGTTTAATAACTGTTGCCGGACCTTGTCCCCGATAATATACAAAGGAGTTATACCAGCCTTTAGCTGTTTATCCACATTCTCCCTTTCCGCAGCAGACAATTTGTGATAACGGAAAACTTGTAACACCAATCTTGGATGAATTTCTTCCATCCGCTCCAAAACCACTTTCTCCTCCTCCGACAAAGCCTCCTCTCCCTTATCCCTCACCTTTTTCAATACAATCAAAGAAGCATCCTGTGCTTCCAGTGAATTTAAAACAATGTGCCGGAGAATATCCCGGTAATGATCCAACTCAACCCCGGCAGACAATTTCGCCGCAGATTGGCGGCTATCAGAAAACAAAACCAGCTTTGCCGGTTTCCTTTCCTCTTCTGACAATACCCGAATCAATGCATCAGCCAATATCTGGTTTACTTTCTGTACACCCGTATTATACTGGCCAAGCGGAGTAAGGGTGTGCTTATCCTTTACAGGATAGCTTGTTTCGCAACAAGGACATATCTCCGGATATTTTACGGGATAATCTTTGTCGGAGATAAAAACACCACAATTCCCATCCCTGCTCATTTTGACAGTTCCAAATTCCGAATCATAATTACATTTTACCCACTTTTCTTTTTCCGGTAATTCCTGACTACGAGGCCAAAGGGTGTAATATTTATCCGGTTCATCTGTTTCTATATGATCCGGTGACAAATAAGTATGTCCGTGCTCTTCTGCCGCATATCCCCCTAAAAACATTTCTCCGCAATTCCGGCAAATCACCGCTTCCAATACCACGCTACCACATTCGCAAAAGGTTTGAGGAGAACGGTACAATTTCCCGATTTTCCTTTCCGAAGACCTGAATTCTTCTGCAACAGCAGAACAACGGGGATTGGAACAGGCCCACAATCCTTCTATGTTTCTGAAAAAATTATGCATGCGGATAGGTTGTACGGCCATCCCGGCTGCATTTTGAGCAGTACACAAGAGAATTAAAAATCCTTCCAGGGCTGCTTTCGCTTCATTCAACCCCATACCCGAAAACAAAAGGGTTGCCATTTCATCATATTTTTTGGGTACTAACTGTCGTTCTTCATTTTCCAGTACTTTTTTTAAATATTCAGGAACAGCATATTTCCGTACGCAGTCCCACAAGGTATCACATTTCACTTGCTCTAAAAAATGCATGATAGCCTCCTGTTCACCGATATCGCAGCTTTCAGCGGAAAGCTGAATCAACTCCCGGACTGGCAGCTCCACGGAGGGAACATCGACAGGAACATAAGGAGGATTATAAAACATCTGAAAACGTTCCTTATCCTGCACTCCAAAAAATCCGCTCAAATAAGCCCTTGTTTTTTCATTATCCTGCATGGATGCACTCGAAGCCAGAAACTGTACCTGCGGTGAATCCGGGGTCAAGCCTAAACGGTCCAACAAAAGCCTTAACAAATAAGCCACCTCTGTCCCCGCCGTTCCCCGGTAAGTGTGCATTTCGTCCACAACCAAATGGAATATATGCGAAGAATCTTCCTGTAACCACGCCTTTGTTGCTTCAAAAATCGAAGCCTCCTCTTTTCTCATCAGCATAATATTCAGCATAGAGTAGTTAGTAATCAATATATCAGGCGGGGTCTTCTTCATCGTTTTCCGCTCCCAGAGCTCTGCCGAATCTGCTTCAGTACAAGGAACATGATACAAAAGTTCTTCATTGTTTGCTTCACCGGCCGTTTCACAGGCAGCCCTGTATTCCCGATTTGCAATTTCATAATCAGTACCCTCTCCCCGGGGAGTTAATCCCGTATATCTCCCGAAATAAAACCGATGTCCATTCCGGTGCTCATCCAGCCAATCCCGGGCACCTCCTGCCGTCGCGGATTTACTGTTCAAGGCTTTACGCAAACGAATCATCTGGTCTTCTGCCAAAGCATTCAACGGATATAGAATCAATGTTCTGACTGCCCGGGTCCGCTTCTCTTGCCATTGTCTTGATTCGTTCACTAAATCACAAATAACAGGCAAAAGGAAACATTCTGTCTTACCCGAACCGGTTCCCGTCGTAGCTACGATGTGTTTTCTTGCACCGATTGCATTCACTAAAGCCTCAGCCTGGTGCTTATACAGCTTTCTGGGGTTCCCGTCTATATCCGCAAACAATCCTTTCCTTGCAAAATCGGCAAAATCGGAACCAATTCCTGATTGCTGACAAACAAGTTCCAACGTATCACCTTCAGGGTATTTGGGAACCAGTTCAATAATCGGAGGCTGACAAATCACACCCGGTACTTCATATAACTTCCGGCGTTCCCGCGCCAGTCCCTCATCAGCCAAAGGCAGTCCTACCTCTATATATCTCAGGTACATATCCTTTAGGGTTTCCCAAATTTTATACGGATTTTTCATACGATTATAATTTCATTGTTAAGTCCACCGACTTTTTTAATATTTTCTTATGCTCTTTGTTTAAAGACCATTAAAACATTGAAAGGGATCAGTAATTTTAAACGGTTATCTATACAAAAACCGGATTTAAACATCATTTTATCCTCTTCAAATAATTCACAGGATTGAAACAGCATAGCCCAAAATCCGCTCTAACTGAGTACACATTTTTGGAGTAATACAACTAAAGCGGATATTTTTCCTGGCTTCAACGACACCTTTCTCCAAATGCAGAGAAGCAAGGCGTAACAACCGTTCCAATGTAACAGGTAAATAACGGGTACCTTGAAAAACCAATTCCTGTTTTTTCTGCTCATATTCCACCGTCAACCTCTGTTCATACAAAGCCAAATAGCATTCCACCACATTCATTGCTTCCGAATTCCATTGTCTGGCAGGGATTTCATAACATTCCTTATCGAAACCGGCAAAATACTCCCGTGTTCCATCTTCATTCGAAGTCTTATATCTTCCCGGCTTCAAGTTTTCACTTTCCATTACCCAATCCCATGCAAACCTATGGGAGCAATACCTATATTTCAATACAACCTCCCTTTTTTCAAAGCTCTTTATCACATTTTCCAACACCGGATATTGACTTAACATAGGCAATACCTCCACCGGACTGGTCCTCACGTTCCATTCCTGACCCAATTTCCTAATCTCCTCTTTCCCCGCCACCAAACGAAATAATCCCGGACTTTCTCCGTAAACTTTATATTTTGCTGCAATTTCTGCTTTCATATTTTCCGGTACATTCACAGCAATTCCTCTATTTTCCGGTTTGTTATACACTAAGCAAGGTAATGTCCTTGCATATTTACCCTCTCCCGCAAATTCAATTATTCCGGTCCGGAAAAGCGGATAAAATACAGCAGCCAATACATTTGGAAGGGGTATATTGTATGCCTGAGCTAAATCGCTACATGCCCCCTTGATTTGCTCCCAGGAACGTATACCCCAATGTTCCATCCATTTCAGAAACAGGCCTTGTAATTGTTCCGGTTCTATCATTTATCTTCCAGTATTACGCTCAATTCGTCATTCGTCTCTGTTTTCAATTGCCGGGGCCGGACCTCTTCTCTCAATATCTTAAAATTCCCATAAGATAGCCAAGCATTATCTATCGGCTTACCTTCCCATATTTCCTCCTGCTTCTCCCGCTGTTTAAAACCCCAGGCTCCCCAGTTTTTATAAGTCATCCCGTAAAGAGGTAAACCGATTTCCGGCATTTGCACGGGAGCAACCGTTGCAACAATACGCAGATTATCGGGGAAAGCAGTCGCACCGTAAGGAATCGTTCTGCGTACACCGCTTATGCAATCCAATAGCGGACGAGCATAACATTCCGGAGCAGACAGATTAATATCTTCCAATATAAACAAATGTATCATATCCGGACAAGCATAACAGGATTCCCAAAGTTCACCTAAACCCCCATCCCATAATTGCTCAAAATGAATCCAATCCGGCTCCACCTGACGAATCATATATTTTGCCTTACCCACCAAATCCAACAAAGCAAGTCCATAACCTATATCTCCCACCAACATGGCCTTATAGTATAAAAAAGTATCCAGCAATAAATCCTGATCCCGTACGGCCTGGCCTCTTTCTTTCAGGAAACCTCCCAACTGTCTTTCTATCTCATCCCGACTCAGCAATTCCACAGCCTTTACCTCCGGAATAAGTTCTTCCAATAAATAAGACTTCTTTCCTCCTACAGTTCCCAATGCACTTTCCTGGAAAAATTTAAAATCCTGCAATAACCGTTGCTTATTATCCACAACATAAGAAACTTCATTGTTCAATTCTTTTATTTTCCCTTCCAACTTTGACACCATTTTTTCTTTTTGAGCAATCTCTTTCTGCCATTTATTCTTCTGTTGCTCTGCAATTTTCTTTTGATTTTCTATTTCCTCTTTCAAATCTTCCAATTCATTATCAAATTCCCGCTGATACTCCTCCTTATAAACCTGCATATTATGCTGAAATAGCTGTTTTATCTCATCCGAACAATTAATCAGGCTTTGAATCTCCTTTTGGTTCAAATCTATCTCTTCCCACAATTTCAATATCCGCTCACACCTCACTTTTTCCAATTCCGCATCTTCCGTACTTACATTCCCAAACAAATCCGGAAAATATTTTCTCCATTCCGTTTCTTCATCCAAACGTTTGACTACTTCCCTTTCCTTTATTCTTTCCCTGAACCATTCAAACAACTGCGTATTCGTCATAGCATCCAGTACAATATACTCACTTTCCGGTTCCTTCAGCAATCTCAATTCCTTTTTGCCATCATAAATAAGACAAGTATCCAAATCCCACATCCGGATTCTTTTTTTATAGGCAGGTGATATGATTCCGGATTTTATGCGCAGTTTACCAATTAAATATTTATCTGTATAAAGATAGAAATCGCCCTCATAGCCATTGAAATCTATACTCAGCTTTTGCAAATCAATCACATATTCAGCCTTAAAATCCATCTGATTCTCTAACCGGAATAATTTGAAAACAGAATATGTCTCCACTTCACCACACAATACGTATTTATCCTTACCTTCATCACCTTCTTCCAATTTTGTATTCACGGTATAATCAAAACGAATAAAATCACCTTCTTCAAAATTATACTTTGTAAAAAAAGAAATCCCGAAAACATGTCCTATCCCCGGAAAAAGTTCCGTTGCTTCTTCGGTACTCAAAAGTTGAATTTTCTTATTTTCCTGTTCCAAAGCAACTACCTTAATCCGGCAGCAGCCACCATTTAAATGTTTGCCTACAATGCCGACAACCTTACTTTTTCCCATACTTACGCCGATTAAATTGTGTTTTCATCAAAGGGGAAGAATATCTTCCCGGTCTTCTATTTATAACTGTCTCCAACCACGAACGATAGACAGATTCCTGCTCCATCAAACGTTCATGCATACCCATTCCCAGCATACACCAATCCTTATCCGAATACAAAAAAGGAGGACTATCCCTTGATATTTTCCATCCCTTATTTACATACTCCGTCTGTAGCTCGGGTTCCCTGATATAAAAACACACCGGGGTATGATCTTCCACCACAAGTGTATAATCTCCCAAGGGTGAAAAGGTAAAAAACAACGTTCCATTCTCATCCGGAGTCACTCGTTTCCCATTCAACCATACCCTTTTATTATTTGCCACTCGGACTAACGGCCCGGCTCCTTCCATCCAGATTTTTCTGCCAATCCTCAAACCACCCACAAACTCGATTTTTGCTGCGGATACAGAAAAATAATTTTTGAATCGTCCCTCACAAACTTCTTTTGAAGAAATCAAAATCTGATACAAGAAATACCGGTCATTTGCTATTTTCTTAATCTGATATTCCTCCTGAACAATATCTTGCATAAAAAGCATTCTTTTGCTCAAAATCAATCCTTCTTCTCCTTCTGTAAAATACCTGCATTCTATCCAATCATTATAAATCTTATCCCTGGTAAACCGAAGCTGTCCGTTCACTGATAAGGAAACATATTGACTTATCTTTTCCCAAAGTTGCGAATCATCCAGCGTAATATCCGCCACTATTTCCGAATCATTATTTTTCCTCAAGGTCAGAGAACTGAAATTCTCATCAACCACCCAATACTTTCTGGAATGCTCTGTTTGTCCTCCTTTTTTATACCCTGTCTTATTTCCCTTTTGATTTTCTTCCGGAACTTCCCCATCCCATTGGGTATAACAGGCAAACATTTGCCGCCATAGGGCTTCTTCCTCCCCATTTTCTTTTAACTGGCTTTTTACTCTATAAAAATGCCGGGGCAGGAGATTCGATTCAACCGATTCACCCCACAAAGCCTTAAAATCAGAAAGGTCCAGGTCCTCCCCCGCCTGAAGTCCCCTTTTCCGGAACACCAAAGGTAAATGCTCCAAATCATTCCGGTTGAGTAATGCCTGAGATAAAGGATACTGTACAAAACGCCCGTATCCGGTTTTAGGTTCGGGGATTCGCATTAACATTTGTCTGCTCTCACTCCAGACTTTCAATTTTTCCCATATTCTCTCCTGATAACGGGAATATAATTTTTGAAGCTGATTGTTATCTGGTATTTTCAACAATTCTTTCAGCCGTTCATTATAAGCTCTTTCCGTCACAATTTTCTCCGTCACTTCCCCCTCCCGCATCTGATAAGCAGCAAAAACCTGCAAGACTATCAGTCCTAAGAAAAGAGGTATTTCCGCTTCTATCTCTTTTTCCACCCATCCCCAGTCCTCCTTAAACAAAACAGAATGCTCTATATCCCTGTAGAAATCTTCTAAAGCCATATTCTCCTGCCGGCAAAAGTCCTGCAAACATTTCTCATCCACACACAGGGTCACGTAATTCCCGGCTGTTTCAACTCCGAAAAAGCTCTCAAAAACAAACCGATTAAAAACAGGATAACATTCCATCCTTCAGATATTTCTAAATAAAAGCCCGTCCATCCCTCCAATCTGCCCTGAAATAGTGCTCATACAACTGTACATTTTGTTCTCCCAAATCCCGGATATGGTCAGCTACAATAACCTGAGGCAGAAAACCTGCATCCTGCTCCGTTTCCTGTAATACTTTTAATATTGTCTCATAAATCTGTGCTACTTTCTCCAAATCTTTATTATCCGTTCCACTTGGGAAATAGGCCTGACTCGGTTGGTCAAAAAACAAAATACCCGGAACTTTAGAATTTTTCTCTACTGAAAAATAATGCAAAAAACTCAGAAATAATCCGACATGACAGGCAATAGAATTAGAAGCACTTCCGATTTGCGGGAGAAATATTCTTTCATCATTCAACTCATTATGATATAATTGGAAACAATCGTCTTTTTCAGGATTCAACTCAAACCGTAATTCAGGAGGAGTATGTTCAAAATCAAGAGAATCAATCACAATATTCATATAATCTTGCAACCGGCTTTTTTCATAGACATATTTTTCACCAACATTATAGGTCTTCAATCTCTCCTTTGCTTTTTCTAATTCTCCCTTTTGTAAGTCCAAATCTTTTTCATCAAAGTCAACCTTCCGGTCACAATATATTTCATATTCCGACATCACTTTCCATTGTGCCTTTAAACGTATTTCATTCAGATTTTTCTGTGTTACTATTTTTTCAATCAGTTCTTTATTCTCCTTATATTCCTTTGTATAAACTGCTAATTCTGCTTTCAATGCAGTTAATTGTTTTCGGATTTCTTTCTCTTCCTGGTCAAATTTTTCTTTGTATTCAGGGAAAGAACACAGTTCTTTTTTTAACCAATCCCCTGCCTGCAATATATTTAAAGCTTCAATCGAAAGTTCTTCATTTTCTTTTCCGCATATAGGACACACATAGTCCCGCTGGACACCAAACAATTGAGTCCGTTGCTCATACTTTCTAATGAAATCGCTATAATGTTCTCCTTGTTCTTTATGCTGGCAAACTCTTTGCAGTTTCTGCTCCAGGGTCAACTTGTCTTTTCCTGTAATTACATCCAGTTCTTCTTTTGAGGGCAGCCATTTCTTTATACAATCCGGTGTAAGATTCTCATGTACCTTTTTCAAAATAAAGACACCAGCTTTTAAGAATTTGATACGAGCAAAAAAATCATCAGCTTTTTCAAATACATCTTTTTTCTCATTAATATCGTTGCTAAGTGCATCAAGGATAGTTTCTATCATTGTAAGCTTTGTGGAGTCATAGGATTCAAATTGCCAACTGTTGAAATTTACCTGAAGGATTTTATCATTCTCCTTTACCCCATCTGCCGGAAGGGCTTTGTTACTTTTTTGTATTCCTTCAATCGAACTTTCTATGCCTTTCTTTAGCAGAAGCATAAGACTACTTTTGCCAGATCCCCAATTTCCAAACACTCCGATGGAAATAGGCAACATCGATTCATTAAGAATTATTTTCTGCAATAAATCAGCATGAACCTGATAACCCAACAAATCTTGTGTAGTTTCATTATCTGACCACATCTATCTAACTTTTTATTTCGTAAATCTTTCTTTTCAGTTTCTCCACCAATCTGTCAAAATCACACGGATAAGCTTTAAATATATTTTAGGGAACATGCACTCCTTAATCACCGACAGCACGAATATCGGACTCATCGACCCCAAAAACATTATTCATTCGTTTGCGCAAATCCACTTCTAAAATACTGATGTTGTCCAAAATACATTCAATACCTTTTATATTTTCTCCATAATATTTGCCGAAAAACACTTATTTATCCCCTATATTAATTACCCAGTGTCCATATGTCTTTCCACCTTCACGTATAAGTTCGATCCCAAGTTTTCTAATTGCAGCAAAATCACGCTGCACAGTCTTTTCTGACACTTGAAGTCTTTCCGATATTTCCTGGCCCGTCATTGTTGGTGCAGAATAAATTAATTCCAATATAGTCTTCTGGCGTTCAGTAAGTTCCTTTAGGACATCCTTTGAGACATTCTTTAGGACATCCTTTAAGACATCTGATATGACAACTGTCTCTTTTACAAGAGTCTCAATATGCAGAATCAACTTCACCTGCATTAGTTCGGGCTGCTCCACAAGTTCCGGCTTCAACCAGTGTTTTTCATTCCATGCACTAAGAATAAGAGGAAATCCAGAACCAAGGTTCTCTCCATAACCAATCATACGGAGCATTGCCTGCATTCGCTGGTTACGGGCTTTCGACTCGCCACCTGAATAAATCTGTTCAATGGGCAGTTTTAGTAAACCCGGATTAGCAAGAACAAAACGATCATCATACTTTTCTATCTTTAGTGTGCCGTTAAGCATCAAATCTGCATGAATAATAGCATTTGTTAAAGCCTCACGCACAGCCTTATGTTGCAGAGTATCATCCTTCCGTACTACACCTTCCATATTAAATGGACGGGGCAAATCGCGGGTCAAACGTGGAATAACCATACGGACAAAGTTGAACAGGTTATTCTCCCAGGTCCCGTCATACGTAAGGCGGTCACTATAACGTTGTTCTCCGATAAGATTTGACTTGTCGATATAGTCCATTCGTAAATTGTCAAACCGGTCACGGATAGGCAATCCCTTGCCGAACATCAGTAATCCTGCCATTGTCAAGCCCTCCGTACGTTCCTTGCGGTTCACGACATACCCACCAAGCTGTATCAGAAATTCCTTATGGTCAAGACCGTTCCATATATGCTCAGGATGGTCGGTTTTGAACAATATACGATACCGCTCCAATGAAGGGATATCAATATCATCCATTGTATAATATTCCAATAACATACGATCATTGCCCGCTTCATTGGCATCACGCAGCATCATCTTCAATTCCTGTTCCGTACAATGATAATCACCTTCGTGATTACGCTTATAAGTTCCTCTCAACAGATTATTGTTGATAAACACCGGACGGATAGTATAATCTGCACGTGGCACGCTTATCACTATTAGCTTCTTACCCTCCACATCTACCACCTGCACATCCCCATCATGTAGTAAATTGACATTTACCTTTTCGTGGTTATTTACAGTATTCCACAAATCCTTACAAACTTTGTCTGCATCCTCCACTCCGGTAATGACAAACCGCTTTGCACACTCTTTCTGTGCCATATCCTCAAACACACCCAACAGAATTATTCCACCATATGTATTGGCAAAAGCAGAATAGGTTTCCCACAGGGAATTGGGCACATTATTCTGAGCCTTTTTACATTCCAATGTCACCCGCTCCCCTTCAGCAAGCAGTTTGTGTATATTTAGTCCGTTCATTTTTACTGTTTCCCTACTGTTGATACGCTCCATAATGCATTTCTATATTACCCAAGCAAATTCTCTACATCAAATTCAAGAAATTTTATCATCTCTACAAAAGTACCCAATTTTACATATTCTTAAATACTATTTTTCAAAACTGTGTCAACAAACTTGCATTTTTCTGCCTCTCCTCCTTTTCAAAACTGGCTAAATAAGCCTCCGTTGTTTTCAAATCACTATGTCCTAAACTCTCCGAAATATAAGATATATTGGCTCCTGAACGTTTTAAAACCGTCGCAAACGAATGCCGGGTCGGGCATATCGGTGTTCATCATCGTGTGTATCTCCTCCTTTGTGATATATCCCCTGTCCACGCTTTCGGGCGAATTGATATATCCTGCAAATGGATTGAACGGCAAACGACCGTCATTCCTTGCTATGGAGATAATGTGTTTCAGCACAATCATGTAGCCCCAAATGGTATTGGTACGGCATTCCTTCTCCGTGCGCAAAAAATACTCGAAGTCGTTGATGAATGTAAGGTTCAATTCTTTCAGCGGAATATCCTCACGCTTGTAGGTATGGGACAGGAACTCACGGATGTGCTTACAAACGGTCACATAACGCTGGAACGTTCCCTTTGCTCTGCTGTGTCCCACTTTCTTGGAAAACTCGGTATTGTGTTGCTCGAAGAGTTTTAGCAGGGTTTCCTGCTTGACACCGATACCGAGATAGGCATCCTTGAGTTTGGCGGCAGTAACATATCCGTCCGTCTGCATCAGTTCCTGATAGCGACGGTTTACTTCTACTCGGATTTTATCAACGGCAATGTTGATTCGCTGCGCTTCGACACTCTTGCCCGAAGCACGGTTGTTCTTCACGTCCCACAGTCGCAATGGAACATCCATCTTGCAACTGAACTGCTTAATCTCTCCGTCCACCGTAAGGCAGCACATTAAAGGCAGGTTGCCGTTGGGTTTCTCACTGCCTTTCTTTACATAGAACAAGACCTTAAAAGTACTTCTCATAACTCACTCATTTTTTGGTTACAAAATTAATTTATAGTGAGTTACCGACAGATACGACAAATGACGCCAAACGATGCAAAATTTAGGTTTCGCAAAAAAATTGCATCATCACACGGGTAATGATGTGGTAACTGAACTTTTGCGTCATTTGTCTATATTATGGTTTTCTTTGGCTTTTTGCCGAAAGAAAAATATAGCGTAACGAACGCTGTTCCAGTACATTCGCTACGCTTTTCTCAGATTTACTATTTCGCTATGTGTTTATTTTACAATCCAAACACCTGGTAATGTGATACCTATCATCAGAATTGAAATACAATCCAACAAAGCAATGCAAAGACAGAGAATCTCATTTACTTCCTCTTCCGCCGGACAAGCACCACACTAGCCACCACCGCAATCAACAACGGTATTCCCCACATCAGGATTATTTTCACCACACCAAACATCCTGGTACTCAAATAAAGCGTATTATCAATCGCTTCCGGACGGGTCATATCCAATGGATATTCATTATTAGCTAACCAGGAAAACGCTCCGGTCATAAAACTGAAATTACCGGCATTTATACCTGTTCTTTCCCTTCTGATTTCGCCGGCACTGAACAAATCGGCATCCCCGGCAATCAAAATCCGCTGCTCTTTACCCTGAACCGTCCGCCGCAACGCCACCACCAAAGGCTCTCCGGAACCCGGAACTTCAACAACAGGGATACACTCAAAATCACTGTCACTGGTCTCCAAAGCAAGACAACCGTCCAACACCACTTTCCCCCGGTGTTTATACAAATCTTTCCCTAATCCCAATTGTTTTACGGAAATCTCCGTTATCTCACCGGGAATCAGTTCCGGGGCATAATCCGGCAACTCCTGCTGATGCACAAATACAGAATCCAACTGTACTCCAGTACCCGCCAACAACCGGTTTAATATCCTCCGGCTGTTCATTTCACCCGTCACCAACGCATTCCCTCCCGCTGCAAGATAAGCTTCTACTTTTTGCAATTCTTCCGGAGTATACTCCTCCTGCGGGTCAGCAATCACCAGAATATCCACTCCTTCCAGATTCTCACCCACCCCGGTCATTGCCCTTACCCCGAAATCAAATCCCTGGTTACTCAATGCACCCCTGTCATTACGGACCACCAGCAAATAATAATTCCGGTCACCCGTATGAGCAATACTACGCTCCCCGTGTCCGGTTAAAAAGCAAACATGCGGCACATCGGTAACCAACCGTTTCAAAACAGTTGCAATCTCTCTTTCAGACGGGACATAATTATTATCATCAAAAAAACGAAGAAAAGCTTTCCTGCCATTTTCCCGTTCCACCACATACACCAACCGATTCCCTTCTTTCGACAAATCAAGCTTTTCCCGAATTTGTTCCGGCGTCAGAAATTCATCCGCATCCAAATCCTCCTCCCGGCAAATCTTCAGCATCTTATCCTGTACGGACCAATCCGTCCTTGCCAAATCCGGACGCATATCATCACAATCATCATAATAATAGACATAATTCAACCTTATATCCGGCTTAAAACGGATAAAAGGTTTAAACATAGCGTAATTCTTCATCCGGAACGCCGGCATCCCTTCCTTAAAACGACGGTCCAGCAGATTCACATACAACGTAAAAGTCACTTCATCATCCAACTCAGCCATAAACTCCTGTGCCTTTACCGGAATCGTATTCTTTTGGATATAAGTGACATCCCAATACTTCATCAAAACGGGACGGGTAGAGAGATAACCCACTGACAGAGCCACTACCACCACCAGTACAAAAGGCAGAACCTTCACCACTTTCGAATCATTTCGTCTCTCCGAGCGCAACTTCAAAATAGTTAGCACGACAAACAAAACAATCACCACCACAAAATAAACAACATCTTCCAGTCCGATAAGCCCTTGTACAAAATTTCCGCTACGACCGGACAAAGCCAGCCACCAGGTAATCTCCCTTACAAAATCAATATCCTGCCCCACCCCCTGCAAATAATTCAACACGGTAAGCACTAACAAAGTCCCGATTGCCGCAACAATTTGATAAGGAGTCAGACTGGACATAAACAACCCGATTGCCGCATACGTACAATAAAGCAGATAAATGCCTGCAATTCCGGAAATCACCCACGGAATATCGAAATCTTTCACCCAGCAGGCTCCGCAAACACCCAACAACACCAATACAGCCAGCAACACCACGCCAAAAACCATCATAGCCAGGTATTTTCCCCAAATAATCTTCTCACAGCCTATCGGCGAAGAATATAATAATTTGACCGACCCCAGATTATATTCCCTGCTCATCAATCCCATTGTCAACAAAGGAATATACCACAACAAATTCCCCATTATTGCAGAAAAAACACCGTCTATCATCAAAATATAAGTCTGAAACTGCTGGTGTTCCACTCCCATTTCCCGGGTTTCCAACAACCTGCCCAACGCATCACAAAATGCCATCCCCGATTGAAAAGTAAACAAACACAACAACAACCAAGCAATGGGAGAATAAAATAACATGCGCAATTCCGCATACGCAATATGAAATACTGTCTTCATAACTTATCATTTATTTTCGTTTTCTTCTGCTCCGGTAAACCACAAAAAAGAGCAGGATAATCAACGGATAGCCTCCGAGAGCAACCATTTTCACCCGGGCGACATCCCTTTGCCTCAAAGAAATGTGATTATCTATCGGCTGCTTATAGGTCAATTCCACCGGATATTTCTCCTGGCACAACCACCTGAATATCCCCTGTTGCAATCTAAAATTCCCGTTCGAAAATCCATCCCTTGTACGGAACAATTCTCCATTACTCAGCCAATCGGCATCACCACCGACCACAATCCGTTGCTGCCGGCCTCCCACCATCCGCTGCAAACCGACCAACACCGGATAAGACAAAACCTCCGCTTCCTCCTCATTCCGGGTATCCGAAATATTTGTACGTACCAAAGGCAAATAATCGAAACCCTTATCATTCACAACAAGCCCTGCACATCCGGCCATAACCGCCTGTAAGCCGGATTGGTACAATCCCCCGAACCAAGGGAATGCCCGCGCTGCTTCCACAGTCAGGCCAGACGCAATCACATCGGAGGACTCCCCATTACATTGTCGCGTCAAACGACCACCTGACAAATGAATGCCGACTTCATTCAGCAACGGATTCAGAACAGCCTGCCTGTCCGGCTCACCAAGTACCAGCATATTTCCCCCCTGCTGCAAATAATCGCTCAATGCGTCTAATTCTCTGTCGGACAAAGATTTCTGCGGGTCAGCAACCACCACAACATCCGTATTCCCGGGCACCTCCGCCGTTTCCAACTGCAATTCAAAAATATCATACCCTTGATTTATCAATGCCTGCCGAACAGTCCTGGCTGTTGAAAAACGGTTGTATCCGGCATCCCCTGTATGACGCAAACCACGTTCACCATGTCCGGTCAGAAACCCGGCACGTACAGGACCGGAAAGCAATCTTTTAAAAGCAACGGCAACTTCCCTTTCCGAAGGAATTATCCGGTTATCATCGAATAAACGCAGAAAAGCCGCCGTACTGTCTTTCCACACAAACTGATACACCAACCGTCCTTTTTCCTCCGACAAATCAATCCGGCGATACAACTCCTCCGGCGGCAACACCCGGCTAAAATCCAGTTTCTTCGCCCGGCATATCTTCTCCGCCCTCTCCCGGTCGGTCATGCCCGGATATAAATCATCCAGACGAGCATCTCCCGTTCCGTCATAATAATACACATATTCCATTTTCAGGTCCGGTTTAAAACGGATATACTTCCGGAAATCCTCTGCATGGGAAGTATGGTTGGCAGGCAATCCCCGATCACAGAATCCACCCAAAACATTCACATAAGTCACCAATTTCAACTCTCCATCCAATGCCGCAATCAATTCCTGAGTAACCGGAGAAACCGTATTGCTCTTTTTGTAAGTCATATCCCAATAAAAAATACATGCAGGACGCGAAGCCACATACCCAATCAGTATCGTCACCATAAACAAACCTGCATACTTCAGCAAAACACAGGAAAACCTCTGCTTCATCCGCATCCTCTTGATACGCCAAAAAGTCAGGGTCAGAAAGAATCCAATCACTGTCAGAAAATAAATAACATTCTCCGAACAAACCAAACCATCAGTAAAATACCTCGACTTTTTGGAAAAAGACAACCAGTAAGTAATATCCTGCACAACAGATACATCGCTCCCCACTTTACCGATAAGACTCAAAAAAGAAAGCACCGCCAGCGTCCCGATAGCTGCCACCACCTGATTCGACGTCAGAGCCGACATAAACAACCCCACTGCCGCATAAGCACAAATCAACAAATAAAGACCCAGGAAATTAGAAAACAAATAACCATAATCCATATTTTCAACCACACAGGCGGTAAACACCACATAAGGCACAAGCATCCCCAACATAAACAAACCGAACAGCATCATAGACAAATACTTTCCCCATATAATCTGAAAATTCGTTACCGGAGAAGAAAACAACAATTTAATCGAGCCACTGCCATATTCCCTGCTCATCAACCCCATTGTCAACAACGGAATATAAAAATAAAGATACCCCCGTATATAGGAAAACCTGTTCCAGAAAAGCTCCGACGTCAGACTATACCAAGGATTACCCAAGGCCTGGTCCTTAACCGGACGTATCAATATTCCGCAAAATTGAACTCCGAATTGTATCGCAAAAACAAACAATATCAACCACGCCACAGGAGAACTGAATAACTTACAAAGTTCCGCCCGGGCTATTTTAAAAATTAATCTCATATTTACCTGTTTACAAAACTCAAGCACCTTTGGACAAACGTTCAAAAATATCCTCCACCGACTCACGCTCCAGCAAAATTTCTTTCATTTGCCAGCCTTCCGCCACACTCTTTTCAATGACCCGGGTCGTTATATCCGGCATGGCAGAAAAATAAACCCGGAATTGCCGGTCCGACAAAGCGACCACTTCAGTCACTCCCTCCAGAGCTTGCAAAGCACTGACCGCTATCGGAGAACAAAAAGTCACCAGAAAAGAAGAAGGCTCCACATAATTATTAAATTCATCAATCGTTCCGGAAAACACCAAACGCCCGTTTTCAATCATCTTAATCCAGTCACAGGCTGCCTGCACCTCCGGCAAAATATGTGTAGAAAGCAACACAGCCCTGTCCTGGGCAATCTCCTTAATCAGATTACGGATTTCCACAATCTGAAGCGGGTCCAACCCATTTGTAGGCTCATCCAACACCACCAACCGGGGATTATGCACGATAGCCTGCGCTATACCCACCCGCTGTTTATATCCTCCCGAAAGATTTCCAATCAGACGGTCCTTAAAATGAGTAATGCTGCATTTTTCTTCCGCCACATCCACCGCTTTCCGGATACGGCTCCCCTTCATCAAGCGCAACTGGGCACAATACACTAAATATTCATCCACCGTCAATTCCGGATATAAAGGAGGGAATTGTGGCAAAAAACCGATATATTTCTTGGCCTCCACCGGATTCTCCCTCATATTGATTCCATTGATATATACATCTCCCTCCGTCTGATTCAGCACACCACAGATAATATTCATCGTAGTCGATTTACCGGCACCGTTCGACCCCAGCAAACCGAGGATTCCTTTCTGATGAATTTCGAAATTAATATCCCTGACCGCCCACTGGACAGCATAACGGTGTGACAAATGCTCAATCTTTACAATAGGTGTTTCTATTCTCATAAAAATTACTTTATATTTTCAACTAAATTTCTGTCGTCAGCACGCCGCTCAACGGTAAATAAACTTATAATAATCCACCCGCTCAATATCCGTATACAACCTTTGCCATTCGGACAAACGCCCTTTGTCATCCATAGAATAAGTATAAAAATATTTCACCTGATTCTCATCCAGGTAATTCACCGTTTTCATATGCACATATTGAGTCAGAAACAAATCATGGAACAATTGCGGCCAGCGCATCACCCTCATCAAAGGATAAGGCAGCTCCTCCAGATAAGTCGGTATAAGCACCGGATGATACCCGGTCATGCGCAACCGGATACCCGAATACACATTCTGGATTGTCGCCGGCCATTCTTCGGAATAAATATACTCACCGGAACTAAAACCCTCCTCATAAGCTATATTTTCCAACAAAGCCGCACCGGAAACAAACTGCTTCAACCGCTTATTCCGGGCATCATTTTCATACTCAATAGCCGATGCCATAGCCGAAGAATATCCTGTTTCCTTAGCCGACACCAGCAAACCCGACTCATCATATTCAAAATCATAATTAATCCGGTCACTGTAATTCCCGTACTCCTCCTCCTCGATACGAATAATCCGGTCGCCGGATTCATTATAAATCAGCCTCATCCGGAACTGTCCCAGCAACTCAATCCCCTCTAAACGTTCCTCTTCATCATAATCCAGCACAATCTCCCCCTCCATACTCCCTGCCACCAGAATTTTCACGGGCTTTTCAATCTTACTTATCCGGTAAACATGCTGCTGAGCTACAGCCTGCCGTCCCTGAACATCTTCCAGAACAAGCTCCACCATATACGGACGCATCTCCGACAAACCCTGCAAAATCAAATTAGAAATCACATAATCACACGTATCCCGTTCCGGTTTAATCGTCTTCTTCACCTGCCCGTCCAGCTTCACCACAATATTGCGGATTGGCACCATTCCGGTCGAAAACGACGCTTGCAACGCAATAAAAGGCAACATAGCAGATATATACTCACCATTCGTAAAATGAATCTCAGGCACAGAACGTTTTTTTACTTCCACTTGAAAAGCTTTATTATAAGTACGTTGTTTCACATCACATATCTTTACAACGAATCCCAGCAAAGTATCCTGTTCAAAAGAAGTCAAATCCACCGGATAACGGAACTCTAACCGCGTCATACCCCGATATTGTTCCAGCCGTTCCAAAACCTTATAATTATCCGACACATCCATCACCTCGACATAATCAATCCCATTCGGAACTTCCATCCGGCAACTTAAATAAAAAACATCGGCAGTATCCCGTCTCACCGTATATTCACTCGTCGCCGAAGAATCGAATTTCGGATCAGGAAACTCAGGTTCATTCTCACAAGCACCCCAGAAACCGGCCAGCAATAAAAAAATCCATATAATCTTAATTCTTTTCATATCATTCAATATTAACAAGTTCATCCTCTGTCAATTTCAACAAATTCAGAAAATCCGGATCATCATTCAACATACGCACATCAATACCCAGATTCAGCAAAGTATGCCCCACATACCACATCTTCTGCCGGGTGACAGCCGTCATATTCCAGGCAGGCTGCACTTCGCCGTCTAAAATCTCCGGCGTAATCAACTGGTCCAGATAAAGCCTGAAATCCCTCTTCCGGTCCGCCACCTCCCAAAAAGTAGCAATTTCCCTCTTTGCCCCCATAACAGGATAAACACTATTACTGATTACCCCATAATTCCGGACATACGCCGCCTTTGAAATAGACCGGACTGTATCGCCCGTCACCTCATCCACAATCTGCCCGGACTCCTCCAGCAACTCCGCAATTTCCTTTCCGTAATAAGCCTCACTAAACTGATAAAAACGTTCAGGAACCTGATCATACAACTCATATTTATCCACAATAAAAGCAAGCAAAAAATAAAGAATATCATTCCTGTATTTCTGAAAACTTTCCGGCGACGAATACATCACCCTGGTATTCAAACTCATCACAATCCCATTATCATTAATGGCCCCATGAATAGTTCCCTGCAAACTCTCACTCGCCGCATTCACAGACTCTGTCGGAAAAGACTTGCTTGCCCCCCATTCCGATACCAAATTATTCACCAGCAAAATCTTAGGCGGAAAATACTTCTTTACAAAACCACCACGGTAAACCTTCCCATTCCATTCAAATTCGTCTTTAAAACACGCCAAAATACTATTCTCCAAAATATCCATCACCGAATCCATCTCCGTTTGCCGGACAATCCTGCTCAAAATCAAACCATCCCAGAACTTGCGCGAATCCTTATCATGAAAATCAAATTTCAAATCCAACATCTCATCAAACCGCCGTAAAACAGCCACACCATACTTTTCATAATACTCCCGCACCAAAGGGTATTCCAAATCCAGAGAATCCCTCAGCCGTTCCGTATCCAGCCCCGAAGGTTTTAAATCCTCCTCTCTGTCACAAGCCACAAAAATCCCCAGCAACACGCCCAAAAACAACCATACAATACAATTCTTCATAACTCATTAATTTACCGGTTCTGCAATTTTTTCCAATCTGTCATTATTCACAATCAAAGGATTATTATCCCGTTCCGTCAAAGGAATAGGCAACACATAATTTGCATCATTCTTCAGCAAACGAAAACTCACCCGGCTCACCCGTAAACCATCGTCATTCACATAAGTAAAAAAATGCCGGATTTCCGGACGGTCTTCCATCCTGCGCAAATCATACCAGCGGAAATGATCTTCCCACGCAAACTCACGCCGCCTCTCATCCAAGACAAACCGCAACAGCTCCTCCTGCGAATCGGGCAAAACAACCGATTCCGGATTCCGGTAACGCTTCGCAATCAACTCCCTCAAATCAGCTTTCGCCGCTTCCAAATCATTCAGATGTACATAAGCCTCGGCACGATTCAGATAAGCTTCGGCACCCCGCAAATTAAAAGCCCCCAATTCCGTATAGTTATCCTCCATTTTCGTACTATAAATCACAGTCTTTTGAGCCCCTCCCTGCAACTTGAAACAAGCCGCATAGCGGATATCATTCATTGCATCGTAACAAGCCAGCAAATCCGCACTCATTCCATAGCCCGAAGACTCCATCCCTTGGATAGACAAACCGCTCCTGTCATACATAAAAGAATAAATAATTTCCGGATTGGAAGCCGTCACAAAAGCCGACTTCTCAGACAACTTAGCCAAAGGAACCTGCTTCACCACTTCCCCCGCATAACGGACTGCATCCTCCCACTCATGCCGGAAAAGTTTCACCCGCGACAACAACAACTGACAAGCAGCCAGATTAGGATGCCACACCGTTTTCTCCAGCTTCGCTTTAGCAAACTCCTCACAACCGGCCAACAAATCTTTCTCAATCTGCTCATAACAAGACTCCAAATCAGCCCGGTCATACGTCACTTCAACAGCATGGTCCAGACGCAACGGCACACCCCTCTGCATCCGTGCAGTTGCCGGCTGATAAGGCAAAGCATACAAATTCACCAAATGAAAATAAGCATGCGCCCTCAAAAAATAAGCCTCCCCTTTCACATAAGCTACCTCCTCCGGAGTTCCCGCATTCTCCCTGATCTCAATCAGAATATCATTCAGGATAGCAATCACCCTATAAAAATTCCCCCACGCCTCATTCACAGACTGCCGCTCTCCATTCTCCTTAATCTCAATCTCCCGACGCCAGGTGTAAATAGTCTGCAAACCACTCTTATTTTTAGTCTTCGCCAAAGCATCCTCCGTAACATCATCAGTCATATGATGCACCCCCTTAAAATAAGGAGCTTCCAACGTACACTCATTCAACATCAAAGAAGCATAATGCTCCACCTTGGTAGGGCGAATCAAATCATTCGATACCTCATCCAGAAAATGACTACACCCGGACACCAAGACAACTAAAAAACAAAATACCAAATATTTCATATCCCTCATTTTTACCTTTTAAAAACTAAAATTCAGACTGAAATTATAAGAAGGCAAGACAGGCAACCCCAAATTTCTCACCTGCTCCGGGTCCATCCCCTTCAACTTTTTATCGAAAGTAAACACACACAAATTCTGCGTCTGGAAACCGATTCTCACATTCGAAACACCCAGCCGCCTCAGTTTCTTATCCGGCACATCATAATACAGACTAAGGTTCTGCCAACGGATATAACTTCCTTTGGCAGTCCGCACATCACTCTGATCATAAGCCCACCACAAAGTAGATTGCCAGGGCAGAATATAAGGACTCGCCAAATAAGCACTCGTATTATTATTACTCAAATCAGCATTAGAAAGTGCCGGAATATCCGTATGCGCTTCATCACCCGGTTGACGCCAGCGATTTACGAACACCGACGACATATTTCCTTCGGGCATCGGCATATTCTGACTACCTCCGGGATACAACTCCAACAAACGCACCTTCTGTCCCACCTTATACGAAAAACCGGCAGACAAAGTCAGGTTGGCATACTTGAACTCAGTACCGAATCCACCGTAAAACTTAGGCAACCGGTTCCCCTCATACACCAAAGCTTTTTCCAGCTCCCGCAAAATAACTTCATTATCATACTCCTGTCCCGGATTATACTGAGCCGATTCCGCAAAATTCACAAAAGTAGGTTCACCCTGCTCATTCAACCCATTAAAACGATAAGAATAAAAACCATCCAAAGGAAAACCCTTCCGGTAAATCGTCCCGTTCAGAAAATCCTGCACACTATTCAAACCGATATTATCGTCAAATCCCTCCAGAATCTTTTCAGTTACCCGCGAAAAATTAAAATTCACATTCCATCTGAACTTTGGCAACTTCACCGCCTGAGCAATAACATTAAACTCTATCGTATGATCCTCTTTCGTTCCGCCATTATATAAATGACTGGCTTTTCCGTTTACCAACGACACCGGACGTGTCAGCAACAAATCCAGACTCCTGGAATAAGCATAATCCACCGCCCCGTTAACCCGTCCGCCCAGAACAGAAAAATTCAAACCGCCGTTAACCGTCTTTGTTCTCTCCCACTTCAAATCGGCATTCGGGAAATCCGACAAACTGGAAACAAACTCAGGAGACACCCCGGCATGAGTCTGACCATAATCCTTGATAATCAGATAAGGCGAAGCATTCGGAACCGTTCCGCGAAACCCATACGACACCCGAAACGCCAACTCATCCAGAAAAGTATTCGTCCACTCCTCCATAAATCCCTCTGCATGTACATTCCAACGGAAAGAAGCCGACCAGGCAGGCCGGAACTTATAACGCTCATATTGCCCGAAACGGTTGGAACCGTCACTCCGTAAATTAAAATTAAAAATATAACGGTCACTATACTGATAATTAAATATTCCGAAAAACGAGAGCGTATTGGATTGAGAATCCGTTATATCCGGATAAATATCATGACTTGCCAATAAATTATTCGTATTGGATTTATCACTCAGCCAATTTATCATATTCAGATAAGCATAAATCTGTTGACTCGGGTCATAAGCATAGACAAACAAACTCGGCAACTTAATAAAAGTCCGGCCTTGTTCATGATTATAACCGGGAGCCTCCCAACCGCTTGCTCCCTTATAACTTGTCGAAATCACCTCATGCCCCAGATTTATATTAAAATGATGCTTTTCACCCACCGACTTGCCATAATTAACCTGCGTAGTAAGCGTATAAGACTCTGAACTGGTCGTTCCGCTCTTATACAATCCTCCGAAAGGCAACATCGAAAACTGCAAAACATTCTCATCTTTCTTATCCTCCGGGAAAGCATACGTGCGGGCAATACGGGCCAACTTCGTCTTTTCAGTCATCCACTCCTCATCAATATTAGTCGTATTCCGGTAAGAAAACTGAGAACGTACCTTCAAGCCCCGGACAATTTCCCAATCCACGGAAGCTCTCATATTCAAGTCCTTATTCCGGACAATATGCCGGGAATTATCCAACTCTTCCAGAATATTATACTTCAAAGGCACAGCCAAACCATACGTATGATAAATCATATCCTGATAGACCAACTTCCCCTCTTCGTCCCGTACAGGCACAGCACGGCTTTTTCCAGCAGCCTCATCAAAAATAGAATACGCCGAATGGTTATAATCGGCTTTCTGCGAACTACCACTCAAACCGACAGAAATCAGTATATTCTTCCGGAGATTGAAATCGGTATTAATGCGGCCGCTGAAACGCGTCAAACCGGTATGAATCTCTGAACCTTCCTGGTTATCATAATTCAAACCGGCATACACCCTCATCTTATCCGTTCCGCCCGAAACACTCACGCCATGCGAATGTTTTACACTCACACGGTAAAGTTCCCCGAACCAATCCGTATTCATTCTCTCCAAACGCGACACCTCATCCTGAAAACCGGCAAAATCCAGCTCCCGGTCATAATACTTTTTTAAAGCTCCCTCATACCCTACAAACGAACGAACCTCATCCGGATAATGCAAATTCCTCTGCACTATCTCACGCGAAACATCAATTCTCTCCTTCGAATTCATCAACTGAAAATCCGAATAGCGGGGACGGTCGACAATACTCACTGTCCCCGAATAATTCAAATAAAGCGAACCGGATTTCCCCCGCTTCGTCGTCACCACAATAACCCCATTCGCAGCCCGGGTACCATAAATAGCAGTAGCCGACGCATCCTTCAATACATCAATCTGGGCAATATCCTGAGGATTCAAACCACTAATCGCATTCCCAATCAGATTAATCTGATCCAAACTATTAATATCAGCAGCACTCAAAGGAACAGGGTCCTCATACACCACCCCGTCAATCACCCATAACGGTTCCCGCGTACCGGTAAAAGTTCCTCCGGCCCTTACCCTCATTTTCGAAGCTGCACCGGGCTGCGCACTCACATTCACTATCATAAGCCCGGGAGCCTTCCCCTCCAACATCTGGTCCACCGTCAAAGCTCCCATCCGGTCCAGCTCCTCTGCCCTAACCGTAGAAATTGCACTCGTCAGTTTACGTTTATCAATCACCTGATAGCCCGTCACCACGACATCCTCCAACGTTTGCATTTCCTCATACATCGTAACCTCCAGCATCTTCTGACCTGCAAATTTCAACTCAACATTTTTCATTCCTATAAAGGAAAAAAGCAAAACAATATCTTCACTATCCGCCAACTCCACTGAAAATTCACCTTCGGAATTCGTAACTGTTCCCCAGGTAGTTCCCTTGATACTCACAGAAACTCCCGGCAAAGGCCCTCCCCCGGAATCTTTCACCTTACCCTTAACAACAACAGATTTCACCTGAGGCAACGATTGCTTTTCCTTGATAATAATCACTTTATCGTCTACAAAACATTCCATTCCCACCGTCTGAAGTAAACTATCCAAAAAATCCTCCAGATTCTCGTTCACCACATTCACCGTAATACTCCCCTTCTGCTTTACAACCGTGTGATTATACAAAAACTCATAATTCAACTGCTTGCTCAACGTCTGAAACACCCTGTCCAATGTCACATTCTGCATCTTCAGACTAACCTTCGACTGGGAAAAAGCCTCCGCATATATCCCCCACGCGGGATACAACAACAAACATATAACCAGAAATATTCCCCTTTTTTTCATACCTATTATTGTTAATAATTCAACTCTCTTTTTCAACCGGCAAACCTCACTACTCACAAACCACCACAGAATCTCCCGTCCGGATAAATCTTATATTTTCTACTTGCTCGAACTTACGGAACAAACGCCCAACCTCCTCATAACGCTGCAACCGCCCGGAAAATTCCAGCTCTTTCAATTTCGGCTCCTGAAAAACCACCCTAAACCCATACCATCGCGAAACCATTTGCATGATATCCTCCAAATGCTGAGCTTCAAAATAATAATATCCGTCTTTCCAGGCTGTGTACAAAAGTGTATTCACCTCCTTCACATTTACTTCTCCCGTTTCCCGGTCACTCGAAATCTGATAGCCGGGTTGCAAATCATACTCCCGGCCCCCGCAAACCGCCCTCACCTTTCCCGAAATCAAGGTAGCCATTGTCGAACTCCCCTCCGTATAAGCATTCACATTAAAAGAAGTTCCCAAAACCTCAATATCCATATCCGCAGTCTTCACCGTAAAACGGCTCGAAGTATCACGGCTCACCTCAAAATACGCCTCTCCTTTCAAATAAACTTCACGCTTCCCTTGTGGAAAAACAGCCGGATAACGAAGCTCTGACGCAGCATTCATAAAAACACGTGTCCCGTCACTCAACACCAACCGGTACTCAGCTCCCACAGGCACAATCAATCTATTATAAACAACTGTTTCGTCCTTAGCCGGAGAAATTCCGGCCCGATAAGTCAATCTGTTAGAATCACAAACTGCATTTACTCCGGAAACAGCGAGAGACAAATCCTTCATTCCGGAAGGCAAAGCAATCTTTTCCCCGTCGCCCAATTCAAGTTGTACTTCTTGCACTTTCAGCGAATAAAACTGCTCTTCACCTCCCTGTTCCCGCATCCAAACACCTGTTCCCACCAACAATGCCAAAACAGCAGCCACTCCGGCCATCCGCCGGAACAACCGCCGTCTGCGCAAACCGTCTGCCACTCGCTTCTTTTCCAAGATACTTTCCCAGGCAACTTCACAATTGATACCTTTCCGCACCCTAAAGCCGGCATTACTCTGATACCACTGCTCCAATCTGCCATACTCCCTCCTGTTCTCCGGCAAACGCTCCAACCACTCTTCCAGCAAAACCCGGTCCGCTTCCGGCAAAATCTCACCAGCAAACTGTGCAGCAATAATACTCAATAATCTTTCTTCCATCATTTGCCCTTTTTAACTAAAAGGACCATCCAAACGATTTTGTATGACAGAAAAAGAAAAATTTTTACTTAAAATTTAAAATTAAATCCCAAAAGTCATGACATACCTGTGGCAAAGAACATGCCCCGTCTCAAGAAAAGCACAAACAAAAAATACAAAAATCCCAAACCTACTCCCGGTCCCTCGAAAACAACCTCCGGGCTTCCCGACCTCGTATCCGCTCCAATACAATAAGCAAAAACATAGAAAACCTGCGTTTATCCAGCGCAACACGCAAAAACTGAAAGGCCCGCCCCATCTGAGTTCTCACTGTATTGACACTGATTCCCAATAAATCGGCAACCTCCTGATACTTCCTTCCCTCCAGACAAACCATCATAAAAATTCTCCTCCGTTCCTCCGGCAAACGATTAATCGTCATATACAAATACTCAATCTCTTCCTCATTCAATTCAGCAACCTCCCCTCCGTCCTCTTTCCAGTTGCCTGCGACCACAGCATGTCTTTCCTCACGCCGGCGGTTACCACGTAAATAATTCAAAGCAGCATGCTTTACAGAAGCAAAAATATACTTATCCAGACCCGACGAAAGATTTTCAAAACGTTTATTCACCCAAAAATCCACAAAACACTCCTGCACCGTATCCTCCGCAGCCTCCGGATCATTCAGCCAATAATTGGCAAACATAACTAAAGTTTCATAGTAAATTTCAAAAAGATAACGGAAAGCACACTCTTTCCCCTCTTTCATTAAAATCAAAATATCATCTCTGTCCATCATCCCCATTTTAAAAACTAACCGCAGGCAGAATCACACACAATAAAAATCGACATTGCAATATTCATCAAATTCAAAAAGATATGCAAAAAATTCCGGTTATAAAATCATTAATAAATAATAATAATTTTTCATTTTTCTGTCACACAAAAATAAAACAACGGTGCTATAAATAAAAAACATCAAAGAAAATAATATGCACCATTCAATAAAGTGTCTCTCTGTACTATGGCTTTGCATCGGATTAGTATTCATTTCGTGTCAAAAAAACGACCCGGAAACTCCCGGTCCCGAAATTCCGGGACTACAATTCGATACTACAACTTACATTACCACCCTGCAAAGAGACACCGCCAATTTTGCACACCTGCAAATGTCTGTCTCTTTACCTGACCAAATCGACCGTATCGAAATATACCATACCGACCCGGAAACTCCCTTGGACATAATTGAAAAATACCGGGGGATGCACCTCCTGGAATTCGATTATCCTATAGACATCAGCGATTTTCTGCAAGACACCACCCTGATTTATACCCTGAAAGTATATGATATGAAGGCCCATTGCCGGCACAAAACTTTCATCTTCCATATCAAACCGTTTTCCACACCGCAAATCACACTTCCGGACGGAAACAAACTATTTACAGACCTGCCTTTATATAAAATACGGGCTCATTTCACAACCGGGTCAATACCCATTGCCAATATCCGTTTCACCATCGACGGAAAAACGGAAAATCTTCCCCTGCCGGAAGAACAAATCACAGCATACACCCTCAACCGGTCCATTTCATTAAACTACCTGAAAGAATATACCATCACACTCCAGGTAAAAGACATCAACGGCAGACAACACACCCGTCATCTGACCCTTACAAAAATTCCGGGAATGGACAAACCGATAAAAATCCTTTGTGAAAAAAACAAAGACAAATACGAATTTCAACTGGAATACAACGAAGAAACCGGGAAAATCACCGGAATCGACCTCATAGGGCATTACAAATTTACTCTTACTTACGGCCGTTACGAAACTGCCAATCTTATTACACAAATCAGCCAAACAGGCTACGACACACAACAGGATGTCATGACATACACCTATGAATACGACTCCCAAAAACGTCTGCAAACCGTAACGACAGACCACAACGGGACCTCCGAAATTCAGGTCAGCCAATGCTACTATGACGCACAACAACTCACAGGCTACACCACCGGTAACACAACAATCGAAAACATAGCCTATGAAAACCTGGGAGCTCTGGGCAAACCTCTGGCCGAAATCTGGAATACAAGTCTTTCGGAAATCCGGGACGACAACCGGACCAAAGCCAGCGACTTCTGTACAGTTAAAATCCCCAGCTTCATTGAAGACCTTCCCCATTCAATGTTTGTGCCTCTACAAGTAAATATACCGTTTCAAGACATTTTCTTAAGCCGTTATATCCATTTAAAAAATGTAAGTTACACAAACAACCAGATTACGACAGACAACTACGACTATCAAACCGACAGCCAGGGAAGACTATCGAAAATCATCAGAAAAATAACAGACCCGGAGGGCAATCAAACTTCCGGATACATCTACAGCTACATATACGAAGACACTGTTTCCCCCGAATAAAACATTAAATGAGCATACCATGAAATACATACTCCTGATAGTCTCGGTTATATACAGTATACTTACCATACACCCACAAAAAGTACAGGCAATACAAGCCACAACGCAGCCAGTGGAAGTCAGGCTTCCGGACGGCACATCATTAACCATCCGCATCTATGGCGATGAACATTTTCATTACACCACCACCATCGACGGTTATCTTATAAAACAAGGCCGTGACGGATTTTATTACTACATCCAGTCATCGGGCAACAGAACCCAAAATACAGGCACCGTCAGAGCTCACAACCCCGGCAACCGGAGCCTTGCCGAACAGGCCAGCCTGAGATTAAATTCCCGGGCTACAAATCTGCCGGCAGCAACTTACACCACAGTCAAACGTTCAGGAATGGGACAAACTGCTCAATCAAAGCGAGGCAACAACACGATTCCCTTGACCGGAAGCCCAAAAGCCCTGATTATCTTAATGGAATACGCTGATGTAAAATTCACGGTCAGCAACCCCCAACAAACTTTCAACCAAATGGCCAACCAACAAGGCTACTCCGAGAATGGAGCCACCGGAAGCATCCGCGACTACTTCCGTTACAATTCCTCCGGACAATTCGACCCCGAATTTATTGTATTCGGTCCGGTTACCTTAGAGCACTCACGGGATTTCTACGAAGGAGACATCATGTTCAAAGTCATTCCTGAAATATTCCCGAAAGCAATAGCAATGGGGTTGAACATCACAGAATTCGACAACGACGGCGACGGCATCCTCGATAACTTCTTTATCTATTTTGCCGGTCACAACCAGGCAGAGTCCGGCGAAGCCAATACAATATGGCCACACCGGTCCTCCATGCACAACCTCAATATAACTTATAACGGAATATTACTGGGAGACTACGCCTGTACTTCCGAATTGAAAGGCAGTTCAACTTCCAATCAGCTCTGCGGCATCGGAACATTCTGCCACGAATTCTCACACGTACTGGGACTGCCGGATGTTTACGACCTGAATAGCTCAACAGACGGGGCAACAGCCGGGCTATTTTCATTTTCTCTCATGTCAAACGGAAACTACAACAACGAAGGCAGAACACCTCCGTCAATGAATGCCGTAGAACGCAACATGCTGGGCTGGCTGGAATTGGAAGAACTGAATGCCGGCATTAAAAACTACGAGCTTCCGCCGATTTCCGAAAACAAAGCCTATATGTTCTCCACCGAAAATGAAGGAGAATTTTTCGTACTGGAAAACCGCAATGCAAACAACCCCTGGGACCGGCATATCAATTCTTCCGACCAAGGGACAGGACTTTTAATCTACCACGTCGACCGTTCTGAAAACATGGTCAATGGCCGGACAGCCAAAGAACGCTGGGAATACAGCGGAATAAACAACGTACTTGCGCATCCTTGTTTCCGGCTCATCCCGGCTTCCGGCAAAAAAAACTACGAGCAAGGAGACCCCGGAAACAATATGTTTTTCCCTGGAAATAAAAACTTAACCCAACTGAATTTCGTTCCCTGGTCCGGCGAAGTGCTGGAAAACCGGTTGGAAAGGATAAGACTGGAAAACGACATTATTCATTTTTCCTACTATGCAACAACCACCCTGGCAGAACAGGTAACACTCTCTTCCCAGTCAGCCACAGTCGAAATTCTCCATAGCCTTCAGTTGGAAGCCACCCTGCTTCCGGAAGATGTCAGCAACCCCGCAATAATCTGGAGCAGTTCCAACGACTCCATTGCCCGGGTTAACGACAAAGGACTTGTAACCGGCACCCAGGCGGGTACAGCAACCATCACCGCCCGGTCAGCCGACGGAAATGCACAGGCATCCTGCGTTGTCACTGTGCATGCCGGCAACCTCGAAGAAAACCAAAAATTCGACATAGGACAAAGAGAAATCAGAATCGCATGGCCAGAACCGGAAACACCTCAAATATGGGTGATTAAATGGAAAAAACAAAAAAATCAAAACTTTCAGACTCTGGAAAGCGATACCACGCTATTTATCATCAACCAACTGGAACCGGATACAGAATATGAAGTGGAAATCACAGCCATAATAAACGATAACGAAACCGCACCACTCATAAAACAAACACTCAGGACACGTCCCCTCGAAGGACAATTTCCGGTCATCCACGGCATTCGGACCGATTGGACGGAAGGAGACCGTTTCTGGCCGGTAGTAAATAACATTCCCGGAGAAGTCCGGCGCATTACCTGGAAACTGGATGACAAACCTTTTCCGGTAAGTAGCGACCTGATTCTGCCGGCAGGCGAACACAAACTCCAGGCAGAAATCACAACCGGCGACGGAACCACCGAGACTATTATCCGGCAAATCACTGTAAAACCTAAACAAAAATAACATGCAAAAATATTTACCCTACCTACTGTCAATAACTCTGATATGGGGATGCAAAGACGATGACCTGGAACACCGGACAGCAGAACAACGCAACGCTTTTCTGCAAAAAAACGAAATAGGTATATACAATGGCGATAACCCCATCGTTCTCTTTCAGTCCGACCTGCACCAGCTTGCTTACACCAGTAACGGAAAAAGCTGGCGCATACAAACAGACAACCAGCAACAATACCTTTCCTGCCGGCTAAACGAAAATGCCGTCCCCGGCAAAAACCTGACAGCAATCATTCATACCAAAGATATCGAAGATATAACCGAAGGAACATATACAGCCGTCGCACTGAAAACAACAGACGAAAAATGCTGGCTATGGCTTCCGGATTTAAATACCGGATTAATAATCCAATACAAAAACTAACCATTTAATTTTATCATTATGAAGAAAAAATTCATCACAATGCTCGTGCTCTTAATGAGCTTAGGACTTAGTTTCAACTCTTGCAGCGATAACGATGACGACCCCATCGAAATCAAAGCAGAATTAACTGTTACCCCTGAAACACTACAATTTTCAGCTTTAGGCGGAAATGACAAAGTCATCGTTTCGACCAAACTGAACAGTTGGACATTTACAGCAGACCCTGCCGAGACCTGGTGTACAGCAACAAAAGCAAATGATACCCTTAAAATAGAAGTAGGCGAATTCTCTGAAAAAACAGACCGTACAGCAAAAATTAAAGTAACCTCGGGGAATGAAAACAAAGAAATTACAGTCATCCAGAAAGGAGTCAGCACTGAATTATCCCCGGAAACAAAAGAGGTAACCCTGAACGGTTTCGGTACAGCCATCCAAATCAAAATAACTGCCACCGACGAAAACTGGGAAGCCGTAGCCGACGAAAACTCTCCCTGGCTCCGTCCGTCCAAAGAAGGCGAATACCTGGTAATCCGGGCCACTTTGACTGAATCCGACAGAAACGGTACCATCCTGCTCTCCCTGAACGATGCTAAAACCACCGTCACTGTAAATCAGACAGGAGCCTCCTTCAACGTCGGCGATTTATATCTGGGAGAAGACGGTACAGCCGTCGGTGTCATCATCAACAAAGACGAAGCAAACAACAACATTTATATCATTTCGACAGAAGAGAGTCAAATACCATTTACTAATGGCACTGACCAAAAAGTGTATACCAGAACTGACTCAAAAGACGGAAAAAAAGCCCTGGAAATGTTAAAAGCCGAAGAAAACTATAAAGAAAAGTATACCATTGCAACCTACTGTGAAGAAATAGAAGAAAAAACCAAAATAAACGGCTGGTACATTGCGGCTGGATATGAAGATGAAGTATGGAATGCCCTAAACGACAATAAAGAGGTCATTAACAATGCCTTAAAATCTTCAGGGAATCAAGAATTAGGAAGCAGCTTCGAAAAGCATCAGGAATTCTGGACTTCTACTCCTTCATTCTCAGCAGGCGATACTTATGCTACCTCAATAACAATGAGAAAACTCGATTCCTCGAAATACGCATGGAGAATTCCGAGCTACAGCTACATCGCCCGTTGTGTCCTCAGAATACAATACATCAACGAGTAAAACTTACAGAAAACTCTGAAAACTATTTCATCAGAGCTAAATTTCAATAAAACAGAAAATCGCGATAAAAGTATATTTTATCGCGATTTTCTTTCCCTATCCAAAAACTCCTCAATTAATATTTATCCATCAGAACTTTAATCCGTCAATTAAAAATCTGCAAGACTATCCTCGTCGGGTCCGCAAAAACGCTCATCCTTCCCCAAAAACAACCCCCTGTTATGTCCACAACACACAGAGGGTCAGAATCAACTTTAACAACATTCCTGAAAGCAGGCAAACAATTACAGACTTCCGTCATCACCACACTTTTCGGCACTAAAACCATCAGCACTATAAGCGGCCAGCAACGGACAAAGGAATCACCTGATCAACATCACAGCCCCTTTCTTCACATATCGGGGAGGATTATTCTTTTCACGTCCCCTGGCAGTAATAATATAAAAATAAGTACCCGGAGTTGCGTATTTCCCATGGATCCGGCCATCCCATCCGCCCTGCGGGTCCGTCCATTCATATACCTTACGTCCCCAACGATTCAGGATAACCCCCTGAAAATTCTCCAAAGACCGGGTTTTTACTTTGAATATATCATTCATACCATCTCCATTGGGAGTAAAGACATTCGGGACATCTACCAAAGAAGAATCCACTACAATATAAGACTCCAAAGAAACGGTATCGGCACACTGATTGATCCCCATAGTATTCACAACCACCAGTTTTACATTGTAATTCCCCGGATGTTCATAGGTATAAGGAGACAAATACTCTCCGGTGTATATTCGTTTCCCCAACAGACTATCCTCCAGGGTTACTACTTCATTCAGCCGTATATCTGTCGTATCCCGGTATAAATACCATTCAAACCGCTGAGCATTCACACTTTCATTATGAAAAGACACTTCCAGCGGTGCTTCTCCCTGTTGCGGGTCGACACTGAACCCAGCCCGGGGAACGTAAGAATGATAAGTTACCTCATCACTTACCCACTCAAATCCGAAACGGTCTTTTATCTTCACCCGGCAAGTCACATCATGGTCAACAGGGTCTTCTCCGCCTATCAATTGCGCAATATGGAAGAGACTATAATCCGGAAAGGGCATCAACTCCCGTTCTTTTCCGTCCCAGAGTACCGTATACAACACTTGCTGGGCTCCCGGATAAGAACCGTAAGCGGGCAAACTCCCGTAAGCCAAATCCAGTTGTATATACTCACAATCCATCTCATTGGAAATACTCACGGCAAAATCCAGGTAATCGTAAAATACGATAAAGGTCGCTTCTATCGCAGCCGTGCCCTCTTTTTCAGCCCGGAAAGCATAAACCCCGTTCCCTTTTAAGGCCACAGTCATGTAGGTGGAGTCCCCTTCATATACCACACTCTGGTTCACTCCCTCATATTGCCAATGAAAATGCCAATGCGGGCTTCCATCCGGAGTAAACCGGACCTCACCGAAAGGAGAAGCCGAACCTGACGGATTTTTGATCGCAAAAAAATCTTTTCCTTCTACAGGCATCAAACTTTGTATAACCCCCTCTTCCCCACAATCCAAAAATCGAATCATACCAAAATTCTGGGAAAATACCCGGCCTGCAAAAATGGCCCATATACTCATCAAAAAAATGAAATACTTCATAACATTCGGCTTATGCTGCAATATTACTAAAAATCCAAGGGATTTTGTCAGGCAAGGGATTAATTTTTAATTTTGTGCCTGAAATCAATAATCAGGAATTCACCGTGGATTTTATTAAAGAACTGAACAGCAGCCAACAAGCTGCCGTCTTAAATACAGAAGGCCCCTCTTTGGTTGTTGCCGGCGCAGGCTCCGGAAAAACCAGGGTACTGACCTACCGGATTGCACAACTGTTAAGTCAGGGGATTCCTGCCTATAAAATATTGGCATTGACCTTTACCAACAAGGCAGCCCGGGAAATGCAGAAACGAATTTCCGCATTAGTCGGTAACGAAATAGCGGCTAACCTTTGGATGGGTACTTTCCATTCCATTTTTTCCAAAATTCTTCGTTTCGAAGCAGACAAATTAGGATATACTTCCAGTTTTACGATTTACGATACCCAGGATTCCAAAAACCTGCTCAAAGCGATTATCAAAGAAATGAAACTGGACGATAAAGTCTATAAACCCAATGCAGTGCTGGGACGCATATCCATGGCTAAGAATAACCTGGTCGTGGCACAAAGCTATCTCCAGTCCGCACGGATTCTTTCAGAAGACAACGCTTGTAAAAGACCTCTTACAGGAGAAATCTATAAACAATATCAACAACGCTGCAAACAAAGCGATACCATGGATTTTGACGATTTACTCCTGCAAACCAATATCCTTTTCCGTGACTTCCCGGAAATTCTCGCCAAATACCAGCAAAAATTCAGCTATATCCTGGTGGATGAATACCAAGACACCAATTATGCACAATATCTGATTGTAAAAAAACTCTCCCAGGAACATCACAATATCTGTGTCGTCGGAGACGACGCGCAAAGTATCTATTCTTTCCGGGGTGCACGGATTGAGAACATTCTCAATTTTAAAAACGACTACCCCGATTACAAACTCTATAAACTGGAACAAAACTACCGTTCCACCACCACGATTGTCGATGCAGCCAATTGTGTCATCAGCAAAAATAAGGAACAGATTCCGAAGCGTACTTTTTCAGAAAACGAAGAAGGAGAAAAAATAAAAGTCCTGCGGGCTTTATCCGATAAAGAAGAGGGATTCCAGGTAACCCATGAAATCTTCCGGCTGGCCAATTACGAACAGCAGGAGTACAGCGATTTTGCCATCCTTTATCGTACGAACGCCCAGTCCCGTATCCTGGAAGAAGCATTAAGGAAACGCAATATCCCCTATAAGATATACGGGGGCCAATCTTTCTACCAACGGAAAGAAATCAAAGACCTGTTAGCTTATTTCCGGCTCACAGTCAACCAAAACGACGAAGAGGCTTTCAAGCGGATTGTCAACTACCCCCGTCGGGGAATAGGAGATTCTACCATTGAAAAACTACAAGATATAGCCGGGAAATACCGCGTCAGCCTGTGGACAGTCCTCTGTAACCTGAACAAAGTAGCAGATACATTTAATGCCGGAACCATTGCTAAACTGCAAAAATTCGGAAGCATGATAGAAAAGTTCAAAGAACTGACCGCCAAGGAAAATGCCTATGATGCAGCCGTTATCATTGCCCGTTCTTCCGGCATCATCGACGACCTCTCCAACGATGAAACTCCGGAAGGAGTCTCCCGGAAAGAAAACATCCAGGAATTATTGAACGGTATTAAAGACTTCACCGAAACAGCCTACAAAGAGGGACAAAACGATAAACTACCGGCTTTCCTGGAAGGAGTAGCCCTCCTTACCGACCAGGATGGCGAAAAAGAAGGTGACTTCAATAAGGTAACTCTTATGACCATACATGCTTCGAAAGGTCTGGAATTTGCCAACGTATTCATTACCGGAATGGAAGAAGAACTCTTTCCGGCCCAACAGTGTGTTTCAAACCCTGCTGCCCTGGAAGAAGAAAGACGTCTGTTTTATGTAGCACTGACCCGTGCACAAAAACGGGTTTTCATGTCATACGCCACCTCCAGATACAAAAACGGACAGGTCGTTTCTTCCCGTAATTCACGGTTCATCGAAGAAATAGATCAAGAGTTCCTGGAAGGTTTCACCACTATGCGGGAAGAACCTTCTCCTTTTAAACTACGAACTCCGTTAAGCAGTAGCATACAGAAACCAAGCATCCGCTTAAATGCTGTTTCCCCCATAGATATACCTCCGATAGACCGCAGCAAATTAAAGGCTATCGACTCAGGTACGGTAGTCCCCGGTATGCTTATTTTTCATCCCACCTTCGGAGCAGGAAAGGTGCTTTCATTGGAAGGATTGGGAGTACAGAAAAAAGCCAAAGTCATTTTCGCGGAAGGAGGAACCCGCACACTTTTGTTAAAATTTGCAAAATTATATATGCAAGAAGAATAAACCCTATCCTATGCCAGGGAAAAAACGTATATTTGCCGTCCGATGACACAATAAACAGCTTTATAGCTCAAAATTCAACATGACTTTCCTTCAGAAATACTCAGTCCTGAAGAAAATACAATCAAACCATTGGCATATTATTTATTTCTTACCCGAAAAGCGAATTTATAAATTCATCAAGAAAAACCCGACATGGAAGAAGAGGAATTAAAATACAACACCCAAAGAAAAAAACTGATACTCCCCGAATACGGACGCAACATTCACATTATGGTAAATTACCTTTTAACCATCAAGGATCGGGAGGAAAGAACCAAAGCAGCCAAAACGGTAATTGATGTGATGGGCAATCTTTACCCCCACTTAAGGGATGTTCCGGATTTCCGTCATAAATTGTGGGACCATCTGGCCATCATGTCGGATTTCAAATTAGACATAGACACTCCCTATCCTCTTCCGTCTATGGAGAAATTGCAGGAAAAACCAGAACGTTTATCCTACGGCACCCATCACATCAAGTACAGACATTATGGGAAGCTGGTAGAAAAACTGATTGAAGAAATCCGGAATCAGAAAGACCCCGAACAAAAACGGGCATTGATTGTGCTTACCGCCAACCACATGAAAAAATCTTTTCTCACCTGGAACAAAGACAGTGTAGAAGACGAGCAAATCTACAACGACATCAACACCCTTTACGGAAGCACTCTGATTCTGCCCGAGGGTATCACTCTTTCCAATCCCAAAGATTTACTGCAAAAGAAAAACAAGCCCAATTCCAACAAACCGGCTAACAACAATAATAAAAACTTCTCTAAAAGCAACAATAACAACAAAGGCAATAACAATCGCCCACATTATAAAAAACAAAACAACAACAACGGGAATTAAAAAGGCATGCAGGCTATCACTATCTTCGGAAGTAACTCGGGCAATAAACGGGAATTGCTCAAAAAAGCCATCCGCCAACTATCCTCTGCCGGACACATAATTGCAAGTTCTTCCTTATATGAAACTGCCCCGTGGGGGTTTGAAGCCAAAGAAAATTTCCTGAACCGGGTAGTCATCTTCGAGACAGACTTGCCCCCTCTCGCTTTCTTGAAATCCTGTCTGGAGACAGAAAAACAACTGGGTCGGACACGGCTTCCCAATGGTCCGCGTTACGCTTCCCGCCCCATTGACATAGATCTTTTATTTTACGATTCATTGATTCTGGATACTCCGGAACTCATTTTACCCCACCCCCGGATGGCTGAACGCAACTTTGTCCTGGTCCCGTTGTCAGAAATCATACCGGACTTCCTTCATCCGCAACTTCATAAAACCATCCGCCAACTCTCAGCAGAATGCTCCGATACCCTACCGGTGAAAAAAATCACATAATACGCTGTATATCGGCTCCGATGGCATTCAGCTTTTCATCGATATGCTCATATCCCCGGTCTATCTGGTCAATATTATGAATAGAACTGGTCCCCTGAGCCGACAAAGCAGCTATTAACAAAGCAATTCCGGCCCGAATATCCGGAGAAGTCATTTTTGTGGCCCTCAATTGCGATTCGTGATTCTGCCCGATGACCGTTGCCCGGTGAGGATCACAAAGAATAATCTTCGCTCCCATATCAATCAGCTTATCGACAAAAAACAAACGGCTTTCAAACATTTTCTGATGAATCAGCACACTGCCTTTTGCTTGTGTAGCCACCACCAGAAAAACACTCAGCAAGTCGGGTGTCAGTCCCGGCCACGGAGCATCTGCCACCGTCAATATGGAACCGTCGATAAAATCTTCAATCATATAATGCTCCTGACGTGGAATATACAAATCATCTCCCTTCTCCTCCACCCGGATTCCTAAACGCCGGAAAGCATCGGGAATAATTCCCAGTTGCCGTAAATTCACATCTTTAACAGTAATTTCGGAACGGGTCATCGCAGCCAATCCGATATAACTCCCCACTTCAATCATGTCCGGCAGGCAACGGTGATGGCATCCTTTCAGTTCTTTCACCCCTTCAATTGTCAGTAAATTAGAAGCAATTCCGGAAATATGTGCCCCCATAGCATTCAGCATCAGACACAATTGCTGAATATAAGGCTCACAGGCCGCATTATAAATAGTGGTAATTCCTTCTGCCAGGACAGCAGCCATAATGATATTGGCCGTACCGGTTACCGATGCCTCATCCAAAAGCATATAACACCCTCTCAACTTTTCTGCTGACGCCCTGAAATATCCATCCGTATTGTTATAATCAAAAGTCGCCCCTAACTTTTCAAATCCGAGGAAATGGGTATCCAACCGCCGCCGTCCGATTTTGTCTCCTCCGGGTTTGGGAATCACACCACACCCGTACACAGCCAGCAAAGGTCCCAATATCATAATAGAACCACGCAAACTAACCGCTTTTTTATAAAAATCTTCCGTCTCGAAATAAGCAAAATCAATATCGGAAGCCTGAAAAATAAACTCGCCGTGAGCCGGATGCTCTACCCGCACTCCCATTCCTTCAAGAAGTTCTATCAACTTAAGTACGTCCAGGATCTCAGGTACATTGGCAATGGTCACCTTTTCTTTGGTGAGCAGACAGGCGCAAATGACCTGCAACGCCTCGTTCTTAGCTCCCTGGGGAACAAGCTCCCCTTTCAATCGTTTACCTCCCGTGATAGCGAATTTTGCCATAATCTTTCCATTATTTTAACATTCCGAAGTAGAGTTTATCTCAACTACCCGTGACACTTGTTTTCTGTCTCAAAGATAGTAAAAAAAGTAAAATTGCCTCCGTGACACCTGCCAATTATATGGAACAAAATAAATTCCCTCAACAGTTAAAATGACTAAAATATTTATAAACAATTCTACCACAAGATAAATTACTATATTTGCAGCCGAAAATCAAAAACACAAAATGGTGTTATTGTGCTGAATATTAAAGAATTTCCCAAAAGGATTCTAATAAAAAAATTATTAATTAATCGACAATATTCTATTCACATGAGAAAATTAATTTGTGCGATACTGTTCGCATCGTATGGATTTTTGGCTTCTGCGCAGGAAATCAAGGAAGAGTTATTGACTTTACGGCTGGAAGCACGGCTGGATTATCTGCGCAACCGGCAGGACGGCAAAACCATAAAGGATAACACAGGATTCGAAGGCAAATTCATCAATATCCGAGCCGACGGCAAAATTACCGATAAGTTATCATATTCCTGGCGTCAACGACTCAACAAACAACACAAAGACGGTTCGTTTTTCGACGCAACGGACTGGATATATATCCATTATAATATCGGGAAATGGGCCATTGCCGGCGGTAAACAGGTGGTAAACATCGGAGGTTGGGAATATGACCGTGCTCCCATTGACCTTTATGAATGTTCAGTATTCTGGAACAACATTCCCTGTTATGCTATCGGCGCATCGGCCGGTTACCGGCTCTCTTCTTCAGACCTGTTGACTGCACAGGTTTGCCAGAGTCCTTTTTTCACTTCAGAAAACCGCAACATGTATGCCTACAACCTGATGTGGCAAGGCTCGCACAAATGGTTCCACACATTGTATTCCGTGAACCTTATCGAAACCACACCGGGACATTATATCAACTACATTGCCTTAGGCAATAAGTTCATCTACAAGAAATTCGCCCTGGAGCTCGACCTGATGAACCGGGCTTCCGCCCACCAAACCTTCCTGTTTAAGGATGCTTCCGTCATGGGCGAACTGTCATACGCCCCCTGTTCCAAATGGAACATTTACGGCAAAATGACCTACGATGTGAACCATACCGATAACACCACTGATTTCTGCGTATTGCCAGGCACCGAACTGACCATGGCGGGAGGCGGATTTGAATTTTATCCCTTAGCTAAAAAGAACCATGCACTGCGTATTCATGCAAATGTTTTCTACTCCTGGGGCAAGAACGCAAAGCCGGGAAATACCATGCAGGACAAGTCGCTGATATTCGACATCGGTATAAAATGGAACATGAATCTGCTGGCTATCAAACATAAATAATTCACGAACATCCAAGTAATTAAAAAACATATACCATAATGAAAACTTCTCGGTTCAATATCATGCGTTACATTCCGACAGGTATTCCCTGTCTGGTCATTGTATTTGCTCTTTTTTATTACATCGGCTCTATTATGGGCGTTCCCCAGATGTTAAATACCATCATGCACACTGCCCATGACCTGTTATTAAATACAGTATTTTATCTCATGGGTATCTGCGTTATCACGGGTGCCATCGGACGGTTATTCGTGGAATTCGGTGTCGTAAAGCTACTGGAGCGGATTTTACGCCCTTTGATGAAACCTTTGTTTAATCTTCCGGGTGTGGCTGCATTAGGCGCCGTCATGACCTTTCTAAGTGATAACCCGGCCATCATATCCCTTTCGCAGGATAAGCGCTTCAGTAGTTATTTCAAGAAATTCCAATACATTTCACTGACTAACTTCGGCACAGCGTTCGGAATGGGATTGCTGGTGATTGTATTCATGGTCGGACAAGGTTACTTCCTGGCTCCCGTAATCGGATTCGTGGGAGCTTTCTGCGGATGTATCGTATCGACCCGTCTGATGCAGCGTTTCATCATTAAGGCTTATCCGAATTTCCGGGACGAACCGGCAACAGGAGAGAGCTTTGTAGAGGAAGAAGAAAAAACCGTAGAATCCAAATCACTCTTTATCCGGATCCTCAATTCCCTGCTGGACGGCGGACGTACGGGAGTAGACGTAGGCATCGCCATTATCCCCGGCGTACTTATCATTTCAACGTTGGTCATGATTCTGACATTCGGCGCATCGGCAAACGGGGAATATACCGGCGCAGCTTACGAAGGAGTGGAATTGCTTCCTTACCTTGCTCAAAAAATCAATGTCATATTTGAATTTTTGTTCGGTTTCCATGACCCACATTTAATCGCATTCCCGATTACCGCCCTCGGTGCTGTGGGAGCAGCTTTGGGCCTTGTTCCTAATTTCATTGCACAAGGCTGGATTGACGGCAATGCCATTGCCGTATTCACGGCCATCGGGATGTGCTGGAGCGGTTATCTGAGTACCCACACTGCCATGCTCGATTCGCTCGGATACCGGGAACTGACGCCGAAAGCCATTTGGGCCCACACCATCGGCGGATTGGTTGCCGCCATCGTGGCACACGTCCTTTACATGCTGGCAAGCCTTTGTTAAACAAGCGGAAAGATAAATATCATTTATGTTGTCTTAACGAAATTATATTCCTACATTTGTAGAAATTGTACAAAAATCGAATGACTGTCTTATGAAAAGCTTCTTAAAATACACGTTAGCGACAATCGTCGGAATCCTGCTTGTCAACATGTTCATGTTTTTGATTTTCGTGGGGCTCATCGGAGCAATTGCCGCTATGTCCGACAAAAGTATTGAAGTGAAAGACAACAGCCTGCTGGTGATTCGGTTAGAGAATGAGATTTTGGACAGAGTTACAGACAATCCCTTGGAAAATATCGATTTCCTGACCATGACTCCTAAAAAGAGCCTGGGGATGAACAAAATTCTGAGTAGCATCAAGAGAGCAGCCAAAGACAATCGGATTATCGGTATTTACTTAGACCTGACTGATATTCAGGGAAATTTCGGAGCACTGGCTTTTACCGAAGAAATCAGGAATGCGCTGCAAAAATTTAAAGAAAGCGGTAAATTTATTTACAGCTATTCCAACCTGGGTTATTCTCAAAAAAGCTATTACTTAGCAACGGTAGCAGATAAAATCTACGTTAATCCCGAAACTCCTCTCTTACTCTCAGGAATGAGCAGCAGCATCTCTTTTTACAAAGAGACATTGGCAAAATTAGGCATCCAGCCCGAAGTAGTCAAAGTAGGCAAATTTAAATCGGCCGTAGAACCTTTCATCTCCAATGAGATGAGCGAAGCAAACCGGGAACAGGTAAAAAAATACTTAGATTCATCCTGGGGTACGCTGGTGAAAGGAATCTCGGAAAGCCGGAACATCCCGGCAGATTCCATCAATGCGCTGACAAACCGCTTCAATATTTACACCTGCGAGCAACTCAAAGACTATGGTTATTTCGACGATGTCATTTATGAAGACCAGATGTTGACCATCCTGAAAAAGAAATGCCATCCGGAAGCAGCCGGGGACAGCAGCCGGCTGAACCATTCCAAACTGAACCAGGTCCTGCTGTCCGACTACCAAAATATTCCCCTACCGGAAACCGACAAGCTAAATAAAGGCAAAATCGCCGTAATCTATGCCCAGGGAGAAATAGGCATGGAGCAATCGGCCAATTCCATCGGTCCGGATTTAGCCAAAACCATCCGGAAAGTCCGGGAAAACGATAAAATAAAAGCAGTGGTTCTACGTGTTAATTCTCCGGGAGGAAGTGCATTAACATCCGATATCATCTGGCGGGAAACCGAACTGCTCAGGAAAACAAAACCTTTCATTGTATCTATGGGTAATGTTGCAGCCTCCGGAGGTTACTACATTTCCTGTGCGGCAGATACCATTGTCGCGGAACCGACCACCCTGACCGGTTCTATCGGAATTTTCGGACTTTTCTTCAGTGGAGAAAAATTAATTAAAGATAAAATAGGCATAACGACCGAGGTAGTCAAAACCAACACCCACAGTGATTTCGGCGGAAGTTATCCCCTTCCTCTTCCTATCAGTTCACGCCCTTTAACTCCCTACGAACGGAATGTTTTACAAAATTACGTCAACCGGGGATACGAAACTTTCCTGAACCGGGTGATGGAAGGCCGGGGATTCACCCGCGATGAACTGCATGCCATTGCCCAAGGACGGGTTTGGACTGGTGCGGATGCGCTGAAAATCGGATTGGTAGATGTTCTTGGGGGACTGGAAGACGCTTTGCAGATAGCCGCTGCCAAAGCCGGTCTGGAAAATTACAGCCTGACAGAATACCCTGTGTTGAAAAATCCCATCGAAGAATTTTTTAATGGCCTCACCGGTTCGGTGAAAACCCGTCTGTTAAAAGAAGAACTGGGAGATTTTTACCCGACCTGGAACCAAATTAAAAATAGGATACAACAACAGGGCCTGATGGCACGTATACCCTACGACCTCGTCCCAAATTAAGAGTATCTACCAAGAAAGCAAACGATATGGCATATGTAAAAGTTCTCTTATTGCCACTAAGTTTAGTTTACGGCATTATCATCGAGTTTAGGAATGTTTTATTTCATGTCGGAATATTAAAATCCCGCAATTTCAGTGTTCCCGTAATTTGTGTCGGCAACATTACAGTAGGCGGAACCGGCAAGACTCCCCACACCGAAATGATTATTGCCGAATTAAAAAAGAAATTCAGGATTGCCTGCCTCAGCCGGGGATATAGACGTAAAACATCCGGATTCGTGCTGGCTGCACCGGACTCCACAGCACGGGAAATAGGAGATGAACCGATGCAAATAAAAAAGAAATTTCCGGACATACAGGTTGCCTGTGACGGAAACCGGGTCAGAGGCATCGAAAAATTACTGGCCCAGGACTGCCCTCCGGAGGTAATCATTTTAGACGACGCTTTCCAGCATCGCTATGTACAGGCAGACAAAAATATTGTACTGGTAGACTACAACCGCCCCGTTCACGAAGATTGTCTTCTACCTGCCGGAAGGCTCAGGGAGAATGCCAATGCTTTAAAAAGAGCCGACTATATCATCGTCACCAAATGCCCGTCCAATCTGCAACCCATTGAAAGACGGATTTTATCCAAACAATTGAAAATAAAACCCTATCAGCAGTTATTTTTCACAAAACTGGGCTACGGAGCCATCCAACCGCTTTCTGCAAACGCAGCTCCGGCGACACCTTCTCCAGCCAGTACCATCTTATGCGTCACCGGCATTGCCCAACCGGGCCCTTACCTGGATTATCTGAAACACTTTACTCCGGATGTCATTTCCCTAAAATTTCCGGACCATCACCATTTCAGTGCAAAAGACATCCGGCAAATAGAAACCCGGTTCCAACAGATAAAAAAAACAGAAAAATATATTTTTACAACGGAAAAAGACGCCGTACGCCTCAACATTTGCACACTGACAGAAGAACTGAAACAACAAATCTATTATATTCCGGTGATTCCGGAGTTTATCCAGGACAAAAAATTATTTTTAAACGAAATATCCGAATATGTTAGAAAAAATAAAAAATAGCGCAGCCTACATATCCCGATTTCTGGAAGGGGAAAAATATACCATTGGCATTATTTTAGGGACAGGATTAGGAGACTTGGGAAAATCCATTGAAATCGTCCATGCTATTCCCTATGCAGCAATACCCCATTTCCCGGTTTCAACAGTCCAGGGACACAAAGGGAATCTGTTGCTCGGACGTTTCGGAGGAAAAAATGTAATCGCCATGCAAGGACGTTTTCATTTCTACGAAGGATATTCCATGCAAGATGTCACTTTTCCCGTACGGGTCTTGCATCAGCTTGGAATAAAACAACTCTTCGTTTCCAATGCCGCAGGCGGTGTGAATACTTCCTATTTAGTAGGTGATTTGATGGTTATTACTGACCATATCAATCTGTTTCCGGAACACCCGCTACGCGGAAAGAATATGGACGAATTAGGCCCGCGTTTCCCCGGCATGACTGATGCATATAGTCCCCGCATCCGTCAGATAGCCGATGAATGTGCCGCCCGGTTAGGCATAAAATTACAATACGGAGTATATGCCGGCCTTCAAGGCCCCTCTTTTGAAACACCTGCCGAATACAATTGGATCCGGGTGATCGGAGGAGATGCGGTAGGTATGTCTACCGTTCCCGAAATTATCGTGGCACGTCATATGAACATGGAATGTTTCGGTATGTCGGTCATCACCAACAGCACCGCCTCTCCTGAATTAATTAAAACCGACCATACGGAAGTCCAGGATATCGGCAATACAGCTCAACCCCGCATGACTGCCCTGTTCCGGGAAATAATCAATAACCTGTAACGCCTCCTCCCTCAACAGTACTGTTTTATGCTACCTGGTATTTTTATCGTTCTTTTCTTCTTCGTATTAGGAGAATTAACCGGTTGGTTATTAAATGGGTTCATCCCTGGCAGTGTGATTGGAATGATGTTGCTTTTTGCCGCCTTATGCCTGAAAATTGTAAAACCTCAACAGATTAAGCCTATAGCCCGATTCCTGTGCGATAATATGGCGCTTTTCTTTGTTCCCGCAGGAGTCGGAATTGTCAATGCACTCGATATTCTATCCCGATATTGGCAAGCCATACTACTCGCCTGTGCCGTCAGTACAGTTATCGTTATTGTCGTGGTAGCCAGCATCCAGGAGTGGTTTGAAAAACACCGGAAAGGCGCAGAAGACCGTTAATCGTTCTGAAAATTATGGACCATTTATTAAACTCAGAAATATTCATACTCACTTTAATCATTGGAGTGTATCTGGGAGCTGTCTGGCTGTTCCAAAAAACAAAATTCAAACTGTTGCATCCCTTGTTGATTTCTATTCCGGCATTGGCCGGCATCACCCACATCTTAGGAATCTCCTACGAATCTTTTGAAAAAGGAAGCCGGATTCTGAATTTCCTGCTGGGCCCCACAGTGGTTGTTTTGGGATATTTACTTTACGAACAAATTGCCCAATTAAAAGCCAACGCTCTGTCTATCATCACGTCTGTATTCGTCGGTTGTGTTACCGGCATCTTAAGTGTCATTGCCATTGCCCGCTATTTCGGAGCTGATCCTGCATTAATCGCATCGCTCGAACCAAAATCAGTCACCACACCGATTGCCATGAGCATTGCCGAACGTTCGGGAGGCATTCCCTCCATTGCAGCAGTAGTTGTCGTCGTTGTAGGAATCTTCGGAGGAATCTCAGGCCCTTTCATACTGGAGCGTCTCGGTATAAAAAGCCGCGTAGCCAGAGGATTGGCACTCGGCTCAGCCGCACACGGGCTTGGTACAGCCCGGGCAATGGAATTAGGTGCTATCGAAGGAGCCATCAGCGGACTGGCCATAGGAGTTATGGGTATTATGACTGCCATCCTGGTGCCGGTCATCGAATGGCTTATCGGATAGCTCCGTCTCACCGAAAGCACAGCATAATCCCGGCCCCGAAACGTCCGGCTTTTGAGCCGTCCCTGCGATAAGAAAAGAATTGTTCCGGATGACACACCGTACATAGTCCTGCCACCTCAATATTTTCCGCCTTCAAACCTGCCGTCAGCAACTCCAGACGATTCGCCTCCCACAAATCCACCTGATATTTTCCGGAAACCTTACCGGCAGATACGATACTGCCAGCCGCCGGAAACAACTGCCGGAAGACAGCAGCCACACCTTCCTCCACCTCAAAACAGCATTTACCGATAGAAGGCCCGATACCGGCCCGTATATCCGCAGGACAACTTCCATATCTCTCCCGCATCTTTTCAACTGTCCGCACTACGATCTGCGCTGCCGTTCCCCTCCATCCCGCATGAACCGCAGCGATCACTTTTTTCACAGAATCAAATAAAAGGACAGGCACACAATCGGCAGAAAAAACCATCAAACAGATACCTTCCCGGTCCGTAACCAATGCATCGGCGTCCGGAATCCGGCTTTCCCGGTCCAAAGCTCCCCTCCCGGCATCTTCCCCGCCAACCACAACAACATTTGCCGAATGAATCTGATGCGCAATTACCCACCGTTCCACCTCAATACCGACAACTTGCGCCAACTCCATCCGGTTCCGGCGAATAACTGCCGGATCAACGGCCTCAGCAAAACCGATGTCTTTCCGGCCGGAAGAAACAAAATGCCGGATATCCGGCCGGCCGGATAACTGTTTAAACCGATAAAACGGGAAATCCTTATCTTCAATCCGCTCCATTTTTTTCCTTAACTGAATACTTGACAGAACAAAGATAAAAACAAAAAAAACAAACGAACCGCAGCAGCAGGCAAAACCTTTCATCCCAACAACCAAAGCCCGCCCGTCAAGCAAAACAGACCCTCCTGAAACAAAAAAAGTACTCGTTTTTCTTTGCAGTTTATAATGAATGAATTATCTTTGCCGTCCGATAATGGAAAGAATAATTTTAAAATTTACATACAATGAAAAAGGGCATACATCCTGAAAATTACAGATTGGTAGCATTTAAAGATATGTCTAATGGTGTGACAACCCTGACCAAATCTACCGTAGCAACGAAAGAAACCATCGAAATTGACGGTGTTGAATATCCGCTCGTTAAATTGGAAATCTCTAACAGTTCTCATCCGTTCTATACAGGAAAAGTGAAATTAGTGGATACTGCCGGACGTGTAGACAAATTCATGAACCGTTACAAAGACCACATGGAAAAAAGAAAGAAATAATTTTTTCTTTATCTCAAATAAAGAGAACCGGCCGGAAAGTAAGACTTCCGGCCGGTTCTCTTTATGACTTTTTCTTCATCCCATTTTCCAACTACTTGAAAAAATCCTTATTTTACACTGTGGCACAAGATTTGCGCTATCAGTATGGAATCCTGTTTCCAATACGAAATAATGACAGAATGTCAGTCATTTTTAAGTAAAAGATTTCATAACCTATAAAAAGAGAGGACAAATAAATGAATAAAATAAATCTGAAAGCAGTATTATTAGAGAACATGGGAGAAGATTCGGCAGATTTCCTGCCCATACTGGGGGACGAAAAAGAGCTGCTGAATGACAATATACAAATTCCTGACACCCTGCCAATTTTACCGCTCAGGAATACCGTATTATTTCCGGGAGTCATTATTCCGATTAACATCGGCCGCGATAAATCTCTAAAACTAATCCGGGATTCCTATAAACAAAATTCACTGATCGGAGTCATTGCTCAAAAAGACACCAATACAGAAAATCCCGGTATAAACGACCTTTACCAGATAGGTACGATAGCTTCCATCCTGAAAATACTGGAAATGCCGGACGGGACAACGACTGCCATTATCCAGGGCAAGAAAAGATTCCAGTTGGAAGACATTCTCTACGATGACCCTTATCATGTTGGTAAGATTTTATTGAAAAAAGAAGAGGAGTTGCCGGAAAACGATGCAGAATACAATGCCATTGCAGAATCCCTGAAGGAAATGGCCGGGAAAATTGTAAAATACTCCAACCATATCCCCAATGAAGCAGGATTTGCCTTGAAAAACATCGAAAGCATGCTGTTTCTCATCAATTTCATCTCTTCAAACACCGATGTGGATTACCGGAACAAACAGGAATTACTGGAAATTGACAATCTGAAACAGAGAGCTATCAAATTGCTGGAAATTCTAAGCAAACAGGTGAGCTTGCTGGAACTAAAAAACGATATCCAGAAAAAAGTGAAAATGGATATCGACAAACAACAAAGGGAGTATTTCCTGCACCAGCAAATCAAAACCATCCAGGACGAATTGGGAGGGAATCCGATAGACGAAGAAATCAAAGAATTAGAGGAATTGGCCCTACAGAAAGAATGGGACGAAAAGGTGAGTGAAGTTTTTTCCAAAGAACTGAATAAACTCAAACGCCTGAATCCAGCAGCTCCGGACTATTCGGTACAATCCAACTACCTGCGGGAAATGTTGGACCTGCCCTGGAACCATTGTTCCGAAGATAACTTAGACCTCACCCACGCCAAAGAGGTTCTGGATGCCGACCATTTTGGCCTGGAAAAGGTTAAAGAACGCATACTCGAGTATTTAGCGGTACTAAAACTCAAGGCCAATATGAAATCTCCCATCCTGTGTTTATACGGCCCTCCGGGAGTAGGAAAAACTTCATTGGGGAAATCCATCGCCAGAGCCATAAACCGGGAATTTGTGCGGATGTCGTTAGGAGGCCTGCATGACGAATCTGAGATCCGGGGCCACCGGAAAACATACATCGGAGCCATGCCGGGACGCATCCTGCAAAACATAAAAAAAGCAGGTACTTCAAACCCTGTGTTTATCTTAGACGAAATCGACAAAGTGGGAAGTGATTTCAGAGGAGACCCCCAATCAGCCCTGTTGGAAGTTTTAGACCCCGAACAAAACGGGAGCTTCCATGATAATTTCCTGGATATAGACTACGATTTGTCAAAAGTGATGTTTATTGCCACAGCCAACGACCTGAGTACCATTGCGGCTCCACTAAGAGACCGTATGGAGATTATTGAAGTCAGCGGCTACCTGCTGGAAGAGAAAAGAGAAATCACCAAACGCCACCTGATTCCGAAACAAATGGAAAATCATGGTATCACTGAAAGCAACATTTCTATCCCGGATGAAATCATAGACATCATCATAGAAAAATATACCCGGGAGTCCGGAGTCCGCAGTTTGGACATGACCATTGCAAAAATCATGCGCCATGTAGCCCGCAAGGTGGCCATGAATAAAAAATTTACGGTAACGGTCGACGAAGCCAAAGTAAAAGAATATTTAGGAAGCCCTATTTTTTCCCGCGAAGAATACCAGGGGAACGAGCTGCCCGGCGTGGTTACCGGCCTGGCATGGACAGCCGTAGGCGGAGAAATTCTCTACATTGAATCCAGCTACAGCAAAGGCAAAGGCCACCTTAGCCTGACAGGCAACCTGGGAGATGTAATGAAGGAATCGGCCACCCTCGCTCTGGAATACATCAAATCCCACGCCGGAAAAATCGGAATAGACGAAAAGATGTTTGAGGAAAACGACATTCACGTCCATGTTCCGGCAGGCGCAGTCCCGAAAGACGGTCCCTCGGCAGGCATCACGATGGTCACCGCCTTGGTCTCTTCCCTCACCGGAAGGAAGGTAAAAAAAGCCATCGCCATGACCGGCGAAATCACACTCCGGGGAAAAGTACTCCCTGTGGGAGGAATCCGGGAAAAAATCCTGGCAGCCAAAAGGGCAGGCATCAAAGAAATCATTTTATGCCGTGAAAACCAAAAGGACATAGAAGATATCAAAAAAGAATACCTGAAAGGATTAAAGTTCCATTATGTTGATTCCATACAGGAGGTATTGAACATTGCGCTACTTTAATAAGCATGGTCTTCCTGCTGTAATGCTTCCGGATTCACTGCCTTCTTCGTCATAGAACGCCATACATACCAGATGTATGCTATGACGAAAGGCACAATGAGCGACACCCAGGCCATTGCTTTGAGCGTATACAGGGAAGAAGATGCATTGTATATGGTCAGCGAAGAATCCAAATCGGTGGAAGAAGGATAAAAAGCAGTATGGTTAAAGCCGGCTATAACAAGAAGACCAATAACAGTAAGCACAGTTCCGCTACCTGAAAACCAAATGCCTTTCTGCCATTGCGGGGACATCAAAGTGCGGAGGATGCCATACAGTACCGCCACCACACCAATAACCAAAAGGATGGTATTCACAGGCATTTCCAATAAATTATAGAAATACTTGTAAGGCACCAGTTCAATAGAACCATCCGGATTTATGGCATAACCCTTGCCGGCAAGGATAAAGCCTAAAAAAAGCAGGAAGAAAACCACAAAAGGAATGGCATTATACCACACCTGCCGGCGACTCCGCATTTGGACCTCCCGATGGTCCACCATGAGGATAAAATAAAGGGCTGCCAGCGTGCGCGACAGAAAAAGGACAGCAAAAGCCAAGAAGTAGTTGGTGAAAACAAACAAAGCATCCAGCCCTCTCCAGGGAGTCATCCATTCCACCTCGTGCATCTCTCCCAACCGGAAAGGAGAGCCTGTAAAAAACGTAGCAACAGCAGCACCCAGCAGAAAAGGAGCGGCAAATCCGTTTATCATCAGGAAAATTTCATAAGTACGGGTACGGAGAAAATTATTCTTTTTATTTCGGTATTCATAAGAAACGGCCTGCAAAACAAAACAAAATAAAATCAGCATCCACACGACATAGGCTCCCCCGAAACTGGTCGCATAAAACAGGGGAAAACTGGCAAAAAAAGCGCCTCCGAAAACCACCAGCGTAGTGAAAGTATATTCCCATTTATTTCCGATGACATTGACAATCAGATCCCGTTCTTCTTTACTCTTTCCCAACGTATACAGCAGGCTTTGTCCTCCCTGCACAAAAAGCAGAAACACCAGTGCCCCTCCTAAAATACAAATGAGAATCCACCAATAATGTTGCAATATATCCAGTTCCATAACTATGGTAATTTATTAAAGTGTGACAATCTATTCTTTTACTCCCTTCCGGATTTGGGAAAACATAATACTGAGCTCGGCTATCAACAGCAAGGTGAACAACAGGGCAAACATCCAGAAAGTTGTGATAACCCACCCCGAAGCAATGCGGGTAATGGCAACATTAGTAGGCATCAAATCCTGTACTACCCAGGGTTGGCGCCCCACTTCCGCAACAATCCATCCGCATTGGGAAGCAACATAAGCCAAAGGAACACATGCAATAGCCAGATAAGGGATGATACGGAATTTATGAAACTTCCGTTTTTTGGCATACCACCAGGAAACGACAAACAGCAAAACAAACAGAAGTCCCAGCCCGACCATAATCCGGAAACTGTAAAACACCGGGACAACCGGCGGAATAGCCTCATCGGGAGATGACAAATACCCATAACCAAAATCCGGATAATTTTCCCGGAGCGTTTCCAGGGCCTCCTGTGCCAGCAAGCCGTTATTTTCTTCCAAAGCCGTCTTATACGTCTTCAAGGCCTCTATGGCCAGGCGTCCGTTAGCCATCCTTTGAGGAATGGAAGGATAAACCTTTCCGTCATGGGAGGTATATCCATTTACAATATCTTCTATTCCCGGTATAAATGCATTAAAGTCATGATATCCTAAGAATGACAACACCTTCGGAACAGCAATGCCGTATTCCACACTACGCATACGCTCGGAAGGAAGTGCAGCGTCTTTCACCGGAAATCCTATAATCGTAAGGGCTGCTCCTTCCTGACCCCGGTTAAGGCCTTCCATAGCTGCCAGCTTCATGGGCTGGGTACGGGTAACATCCCGGGCGCTGGTATCGCCGGTAAAAATAGTCAGGAGAATGCTCAAAAATCCGAATACCGAAGCCAGGAGTATACTTTTACGGGCAAACTCAAGATGCCTCTTCTTGAGAATAAACCAGGAACTGACTCCAATAACGAAACAGGCAGACAGAGTATAGGCCGAAGTAACGGTATGGAAAAATTTATTCATCGCCGTCGGAGAAAACAAGACAGCCCAGAAATCATCCATCTCATTACGGGCAGTAAGAGGATTAAATTCCATACCCACCGGGTTTTGCATCCAGGCATTGGCAACCAATATCCACAAAGCCGAAATATTCGCCCCCGCAAAAACCAGCCACGTAGCAGTCAGATGAAACCTCCGGCTTACTTTATTCCAACCGAAAAACATCACAGCAAAAAAAGTAGCCTCAAGAAAAAAGGCAAAAAGTCCTTCTATAGCCAAGGGAGCACCGAAAATATCCCCGACAAACCAAGAATAATTGGACCAGTTAGAACCAAACTGAAACTCAAGAATCAAACCGGTGGCAATCCCGATGGCAAAATTAATACCGAACAGCTTCATCCAGAACTTGGTGGCATGGAGCCATTCCTCCTTGCCTGTCCTCACCCACATCGTTTCCATGACAGCCAGTAAAAAAGACAATCCCAGGGTCAACGGAACAAACATATAATGATATATCGCCGTCATGGCAAACTGCCAGCGCGACCATTCAACCAAAGAAGCGGAATTCAATTCAAACAGCATAGGGTTAAGGTTTAGTGATTAATTCATTCAGGACATGTTTACTTTTTTCCTCATCTGTCGTATACCGGTTGTTCAGATAATCAGGCATTAAGAGGAATTTAAAAACAAAAAACAAAACAAAAAGTTTTGCCACAACAATTATCATGAGCATTTTCCCCCAACGGGGTAAATGGCTGAAGCCATCACGGTAAATATTCCAAAGACATTTCAACATATGGCCAATCTCTGTTTCATTAGGAAATAAACGTAATAAAATTATAAAAGTTTTCATTACAGAACAGAATGAAGCCTTGTTTCTTTAAATTATTTTAAACAACAGAGAAAGGATTCATATAAATTGATTATTTTTGAAAAATAAAGTTATGCAACAAAGGGGCAACCACTTAAAAAACATGAATACTATTACAAAATATATTTTGGGATTCGTAGCCCTGGTTGCTGCCATTTTTTTTTCGTGGTATTTCTTTTCTGTGATTATTTATATACTGGTAGCTGCCGTTATTTCTTTCATCGGCAAACCCATCATTGACCTGCTAAGCAGAGTGAAATTCCGGGGACATTATTTACCGGGAACAGCAAAAGCCGCCATAACGGTGATCTGCCTGTGGTTGCTGTTCATTCTGTTTTTCGTTACAATCATCCCTTTAGCAGTACGGGAATTTCAGTCCCTGGGAAATGTCAGCGTATCGAATATCGTCAGTCAGTTGCAAAGTCCCATCGACAACACAGGCCATTTTCTGAAACACTATGGTCTATTGGACGAAAACGAAGATGTAAATGCCTACATCACCCGGCAACTCAGCGATTTGTTTAACATAGCCCGGTTAAAAATCTGGTTCCGCACGGTTGTGGGAACAGTAAGCGATATTTTTGTCGCTTTGTTTTCCATTACCTTTATTCTTTTTTTCTTTTTGAAAGACAGCCGTTTATTTTCCGGCATGGTCTTGGCCATCGTGCCTTCCCGTTATGAGGAGCAGGCCCGTAATGCCTTGGATTCCATACAAAAACTACTGGTAAGGTATTTCGTGGGATTGTTGCTTGAAGTATTGGGAGTCATGACTCTGAACACTGCCGGCATGACATTTGTCGGTTTCGATTTCAACCATGCGCTCGTCATAGGTTTAGTGACCGGTATATTGAATGTCATTCCCTACATCGGGCCCCTCATCGGCATCTGTTTCGGACTGGCCGTAGGTGTGGTGTTAAACCTGGATATGGAATTTTATCACCAAATGCTTCCGTTGCTTATCTATCAAACCGTCATCATGTCAATCACCCAGTTAATAGACAATGTCGTGTTTCAGCCTTACATCTATGGCAACAGCGTATACGCCCATCCTCTGGAGATTTTCCTGGTGATTTTAATGGCAGGGAGTCTGGCAGGAATACCGGGAATGATTCTGGCCATCCCCTCTTATACGGTAATCCGAGTCATCCTCAAGGAATTTTTCAACAAATACAAATTAGTGAAAAAACTGACTCAAAGCCTCAACGAACGGTAAAGCTCCATCAGGACCTCCACCATACGGCTCCAGGAAAATTCTTGTTTCCGGAGCGAGGTTTCCTGTTCGAAAGCAGCTTGCCGCCGGTGCTCATAAAAGTCAAGGATAGCTGCAGCAATGGCACGAGGCTCCGGATCCACAACATAACCGGAACGGCCGTCAGCAATAATTTCACCCAGTCCCCCTACTTTCGTCACCAACATCGCCTTATTAAAATGATACCCGATTTGAGTCACTCCGCTCTGTGTAGCCGTTTTATAAGGCTGAACCACCAGGTCAGCAGCACAGAAATACTGATTGATTCTATCATTCGGAATATAATCCGTATGCAAAATAACCCGATCTTCCAATTTTAACTGACGAATCAAATCAACATAAAATTCCCCGTCGGAATAAAATTCTCCCGCTACAATGAGCCGTACAGGATAATCTTTCAGGCGGGAATCAGCAAGGGCCCGTAACAACAAATCCAATCCTTTGTAATCACGGATAAAACCAAAAAACAGCAAATAACGGTAGTCCGGATCCAATTTTAACTCCCGTAAAGCTTGTTCACGGCTGATAATCTCCCCATAGTGGTCATACACCGGATGGGGGGTATACCGGCGTTCAGGCGACCGGACCAACTTCCCGATGTCATCATACACCTCATGCGACATAGCAATATAACCGTCCACCCCTCCGGTGAACCAGACCGTAAACATACGGTCGCCTATCCGCTTTTCATGAGGTATCATATTATCCGCAATACATACCACCCGGGTATGGCGGTTTCTCCTTGCCAAACGGGCGATAGTCCCAAAAGCAGGCCCCATAAAGGGAATCCAGAACTTAATGATAATCAAATCCGGACAAAGTTTCTTCAACTCCCTTCCCACCTTCCACCAATTGCAGGGATTAACGGAATTAATTTTACGGACAATGCGTATTCCTTCCGGTGCTTTCTCATCCGTGTATTGCGTCTTACCGGGAAACAAAAAGCCTGGATATTGAAGGGTGAAATTATAAATCACTACTTCATGCCCTTCTTCCATCAACTGCCGGGCCAGTCTTTCATTCATGGCAGCCAATCCCCCCCGGTAAGGATGTGCAGTGCCCAGGATGACAATCTTCATACAAACATTTTTTCAATCATCAAATTTATCAAAATATTTTAGGTATTTATATACATCTTTTCACTCAACTCATGATTATTTTTCCGCTACGCCCCAACTGGTTTTCAGCATTGGTTCCCGCTGACGACTCTGTAATTTCCTGCCGGAACAATGTCAAATGCAAGGGGAATGGATAAAACGACAAAAGAATACCAGCACGCCATATCAACATGTATATAAATACCAAAATATATTGTATTTTTGTAAAAACAAATTCAACATGAAACTTCACTTAAAAAGGCTGGCTTTTCGCACTTTAAGCACCAAAAACTACCTGCGCCTCCTCCAACGGGGTTATTTTTTTGCTTACCGCTTCGGACTCCTGAAAAATACAGAAGAATACAAATATCATTATTTTGTCCGCCGGCTGATTCATCAAGGAGATTACATACTCGACATCGGAGCCAATCTGGGGTATTACTCCAAACTATTCTCCCGATGGGCAGGCCCCCGGGGCAAAGTATTCTCCGTCGAGCCCATCCGGATTTACAACGAAATTTTCCGGGAAGCGACCCGTCATTGCAAAAATATCACCCTTTATCCCTATGCCCTCGGACTGGAAGAAAAGGAGATCACCCTGGTAGCACCCCTGCACAACGGCTACATGCACACAGGCCTGCCCCACGTTTATAATCCGCAAAAAGACGGACAACTCAATGAACAGGAACTGACCTTTCCGGCCCAAATGAAGATTCCTTCCAAACTCTTCAATAACCTGGAAAAACTGAACTACATCAAGTGCGACATCGAAGGTTTTGAAGCAATCGTCTTGAACGACCTGAAGGAAATCATTGCCAGACACCGGCCGATAGTCCAGGTTGAGGTCTGGAACCAGAACCGCCAGGAGGTACTGCAACTCTTCGGTTCCCTTGGTTACAATGCCTATCAACTGCAGAACCGGAAACTGACCGCTTACGAAAAACTACCGGCAGACTTTGACGGAGATTTCATCTTCATTCCCCAAACCCATCCCGAGATAAATCGTTTAACCGGAAACTAATCCCCCTCTCATGGAATTTTCTTTTAAAATATCAGTAGTCATTTGCACCTACAACCGGGAACAGTTCCTGCCCGGTTTGATGGATTCAATCCTCCGGCAAAGCTATGATAAAAATTCTTTTGAGATCGTATGGATTGACAACAACAGCACCGACCATACGGCAACCCTTTGTCAGTCCTTTATCAAAGACCACCCTGACTACCACATCCGGTACACGGTGGAAAACCGCCAAGGCCTGTCCTTTGCCCGCAACCGGGGAATAGAAGAAGCAAAAGGAGAATACATCACTTTTGCCGATGATGATGCCGTCCTGGCACCGGATTTTCTTGAAAAAGTATGCGACTACCTCCACCGCAATCCTGGCATTGCAGAAGTCGGAGGCCCCATTTATCTGCGGTATCTCGGCAAGATTCCGGCCTGGGAAAACCCGTATATGAACTCCCTCCTGGGATATTTCCATCCGGCTTCCCACCCCTATCTGACGGATAAAAAAAACAGAAAATATCCGCGAGGCTCAAACATGACTTTCCGGACAAGCGTATTCAATACATGCGGGAATTTCAACACTGCCCTGGGCCGGGTGAAACGCTCTCTTATGGGAGGAGAGGAAAAAGACATCGCCTTCCGGATTCTGGACGCCGGCCATAAAATTGCATACATCCCCGAAGCTGTGGTCTATCATCTCGTCCCGGAAAGCCGGACCACTGCCCGATTCATCCGGGAGCAAGCCACAGGCACCGGCCGGAGCGAACACATCCGGGCAAAAGCAAACGGAGAATATCCCCGCAGAATATTCGTGGAAATGTTGAAATGGGGAGCAACCCTCATCCTTTGGTTCCGTTACATGCTGACCTTAAAACCACAGAAAGCCAATATGTTGGTACGTTTCCGCTACTGGGTCAGCCGTGGACTGCTCAGTCCTGTTCCAAAGGAATAATGGTTTTAAAATGAGGCACACGCTTCTCTACCGGAGGAGGCGTCATATAACTTTCCCCGAAATTGGCCACCAGATAGCGATGTACATCCTGCGGGCAAGAAATCGGAACTCCCTCAAAATCAATCTTCTTCAAAGGGAAAATCATATCATAAGTATAAACCTGACGGGAATTCTGACCGAAACGGTACATCAGATACCTGGAACCGGTAATCCGACTCACAACACGAACTGTCCCGGCCATTATTTTCAGAACAACCATCAGACTCCTCAGCAACAACAGATTATATTTTCTTTGAAAAAGAGAATAATAAACCTTCACATAATAACGGTTAAGCCACAAATGTAACCGTGGGAAAGTAGGCTCAACAGGAAAAACATCTATATACAACCCGGTATACCTCAAATTCTCAGACTCGCGGTCCTCCGTCTTAAACTTAAACTCCCTCACTTTTCCAAAAACACAGGGCAGATTCTTATCATTGTCACGGGTATGTACAACAAAATCCGAAGGCAATTCCCGCTCTAAAATGTTCAGCAAAGGAGCATAATCCTTCTCCAATACCTCAATGTCAAAATCATCATCCCACGGAATGAATCCCCCGTGACGGACCGCCCCCAACAAAGTGCCGCCATTAATCCAATAGGGAATACCGTGCTCATCACAAATCCGGGCCACTTCCACCGCAATCTCCAACATACGCCGCTGGGCTTTCCTCAAAACAGAACCTTCCGGATTATAACGGGATAAATCTTCCATACCTAATAACCTAAAGTTTTAAATCCCCGGATAGCCACATCCATATCTTCCGGAGTATCTATTTCAAAACATTTGATTACTTCCGCCTTCACCGGCAAATGCGGCTCTATCTCCGAAAACACATACTTCCCTTCCCGGTGAATGATTATATCTTTCAGATAAGCAATTCCCGACCACTCATAGTCAGTCTGGGGCTGACGCCGGAAACCAGTAACTCTGTTCTCATCATCCAACAAAACAAAAACAGCCTCTTCCGTCTTGGAAGGAGTAATTCCGATAAGAGAACACGAACCGTCAATATGCCGGACAAAATCATGAAAACTCTGCCGGTCTATCAACAAATCACCGTCTACAATCAAAAACGGCTCTTTCAGCATAGCAGATGCCAGATACAAACTATAAGCATTCGTCGTCGTCCGGTAATCCGGATTACGGATAAAAGTAACATTCGGATGAATACTCCGGACATGCTCTATCAGCTCCTCCTCCATAAACCCTACCACAATGCGGATATCCGGAATATCCTTTAACAAATCCAGCTGATAATCAATAAGAGCCCTACCGCCGATTTCCACCAGACATTTGGGCTTATTCAACCCCAATCGGGAACCCAGACCGGCACAACTTATAATAACGTGTTCAACATTCTGCATAATGCCTCCTCTGTAAATACAACAACATTGGATAATTCTATCAAAGTCTTGATGGGTGTATGCACCCCTCCGTAAGCAATGGTATAATCAGACTTCTCAAACATGGGAACATCCCCCATGCCATCTCCTATCGCTATGATTTTTTCAAAGCCCTCTGCACGCAACTGTTCGACAGCCTTTCCCTTATTCAGTATCTCGCGGACTCCGATCAATTTATCCTCCTTATAATCAGCTAATGAGCAAAACGTACGGACTCCGATCTTCTCGACCAAAGACTTCAGCCAGACATCTAAATTGCCGGTAACAATAAACGTATTCTCCCGGTGGGCCTGCATAAAATCTACAATCAGAGGACTCAAAGCCACCTGACCGACAATCTCCTGCACCCGCGACAACGGAATAGCATTCAAAATCATCGTCCGAAGCTTAAACGAACGTTCAAAAGGAATCACTCCCTTTATCGTAGCCTCAGTCAAAGCCAGCATCTCCTCAAACAGTCCCAAATCACGCGCCAACAATGGCAAAATCTCTTCCCGCGTAATTGTACCGTCCAAATCCAGACAAAAAGCAACTTTTTTATTCATTATTCTCTTACCAAATAAAAATAGGCCTGGTTGGTTTCCTTTCTGGCCCCCAATTCCGGAGTCAGCAACAAGTCAGTCTTTATCAAACGGAAACCATTCGCAAACAAACAATTCTCAAAATAATTTACATACTCACCTATCGTCCGGTATACAGCACTATAATGAACAGACAACTCATCCGAGAAAAAATCTTTCAGAGTCAGCCGCATACCCACGACAGAAACCGATTCCCTGAGATACACCCGTCCGCCTTTACGAACCAACCGGCAAAGCTTACGCATCAATTTCTCACAATCCGCATCATTCAGATACATCATCAATCCAGTTGCCACAACAATATCGTATTCCTGCCTGCTCAGCCCCTCTTCCCGGATGTCCAGTGCCGACATCTCCGTAAAAACCACATTCGGACAACAGGCATAACGCTGCCGGGCACCCTCGATATATTGACTGATAAAATCAATCCCTTGATACAAGCCTGCTCTTTCAGCAAAAAAATCAGCCAACCGGCCGACACCACAACCAATATCCAAAACAACATCCTCTTCCCGACAGGTCAATATCTGTTCCAACAATCTTTTTTCACGAACATCCCTTTGCCGGGGAATATCATCATGGTCACGCAACATCACAGACCCCAATAAATTATCCTTATCCACCCGTTTTTCCCAGAAACGCTTTACTGTATCAAGATTTATATCGACAGACTGATTATAAATCCGATGGGATTGCGCCTTTTCTTCCATGGCAAATATATACTATATCTCAAAAATAAGAGAACAACATTATAAATTATCAAACAAATATAATATATCTTATCCAGAATCTATTCCTTTCCGTGCAATATCATTAAAGCATTTAAATTCTGAAAAACATCTCAAGCGTAGCGGAAAAAAGAATCATAGGTTGGTATAAAGGTGTATATAGTTACCCTACTAAATCTTATATTTGCAATGCCATACTTTAATCATTATGCTATGCCGCTTGTATCTGTCCTTATGCCGGTTTATAACGGAGAAAAATACATAAAAGAAGCAATAGACAGCATTCTCTGCCAGACCTTCACCGATTTTGAATTGTTGATTTGCAACGACGCCTCCACCGACCGCTCTATGGATATCGTGCGGCAATACAGGGATTCCCGGATTAAGGTACTGGAAAACCAGACAAACAGCGGAATCGTCTACACCCGTAACAAGCTCTTCACGGAAGCTCAGGGGACCTACTTATCCATCATGGACTGTGACGACATAGCTCAGAAACAGAAGCTGGAAAAACAGGTGTTATTCCTTGAAAACCACCCCGCATGCGGAATATGCGGAACGTGGGCCAGAAAAATAAATGAAAATCTTGAAACCGTAGGACACATCCAGATGCCGGAAGAAGACGCCGACATCCGGGTCAACTTACTATTCCAGTCCTCTTTCGTCCAATCCAGTGTCGTCCTCAGAAAAAAACTGCTGTCCGATCTGCTCTACCGGCAAGAATTTCCCGTAGCGGAAGACTATGACTTATGGGAACGCCTTTCCCATTTGACCCAAATGCATAATATTCCTGAATTTCTGCTCTACTACCGTTGGCACCAACAAAATACCAGCCAAAACCAGGAAAATCTGCTCGCCCAAAAAAGAGACCTGATCATTGCACGGCAGCTCTCCCGGATGCTCTCCTTCACCCCTACCGAATTACAGACCCACATCGCAATCGGAAATCTGCTCCCCTTACCCGATTCAATATCTGTGAGTCAGGCCGGACAATGGCTAAAAAAATTACTCGCATCCTGCCAAACCAGCCTCTCCGGCCCCTCTTCCCGCTTTCATAGTTTCATCTGGTATCGGTGGGTTTTTTACTGCATATACAGGAAATACTACCTTCAAGGATTGTTCACCCCCCTCGTATCTTTCCGTCCTGCCGTGATGCTACATACCTTCCGGCTAATCATGCGAAAAATCTTTTAACCATTTTCCAAATCTCTTGCTGAATAGAAGAACGCAACAACCAGTTTACAGAAATATAGAATACACCTCCCGTAGCAATCTGAATAAAAAGCAAAACGGTAAGACTGACCGGCAGCCAATACAAACCGGCCACAATCAATGCCATAACAAAAGTGATAATAAAATAAGGACCAATGTCTTTAAAATGTTCCCACAAAGTGTAATGTATCTTTTTTCCGGCAACCCGGGCATAACAGACATAATACACAAAATTAGCCACCGTCACGCCCAGCAACAAATAATAAATGTCCCAACGGAAACAGACAATAATACTGACCAATACCAGCAGTTCCCTCAGCATTTCCATATACAACACTTTACCGGAAATTTTCAGGGTCTTAAGTAAATTAATAAACAAAGAAGGGAAAGGAGCAAAAATTCCGTAAACACAAAACAGGATCAACAGTTCTACAGAAGGTTCCCATTTCTCCCCCAAAACACCCACAATAAAAGAACGGGCAACGGCTATAATCCCGAACATGACGGGAAAATTCAAAAAAGCGGCAAAACGGATGGTCTTCCGGAAAATAGGCTTCAAATCACGGCCGTCATTGTGGGCTTCTGCCAGCATCGGAAAAGAAACAGCATTAATCGGAGAAGTCATCGCCTCATAAGTAAAATTATAATAACGATTAGCCTGTCCGTAAAAACCAACCTTCACGATACTGTAAAACTTACCCAGCACCAGAGGCAAAAGATTGCCCACCAGCGTTGCGGAAAGCGTTGCCAACGACAGTTTGATACTGAACTTCAGATAGCGCCGGATAGGCTCCCAGTCGAAATAAAACAAAGGCCGCCAGTTTCCGAAACACCACAGCAAAAGGGCCTTCATAAAATTCAACGCCACCAGCTGGGCTGCCAATGCCCACACCCCATATCCTCCCACACCTAAGGCCAAAGCGACAATACAAGAAAAAACAACAGAAAAAAAGTTGATTTTAGTAATCTGTTTAAAATTCATACTTTTCATCAGCTGTACATGCTGTACAATCCCCCAGGCATTGAAAAGAAAGGACAGAAAGATAAAACGGGACAAATCGGTTAAAATTTCTTTTTCATAAAAAAAGGCAATCCAAGGAGAGCAAAAGAAATAAATAACATAAATAGTAGTACTGATCAGGATATTGAAATAAAAAACCGCAGCATAATCCTTCTGGGAAACTTCCTTCGCCTGAATCAAAGCCGCAGAAAACCCGCTTTCCTGTAGAATATTTGCCACTGCGGTAAAAATAGCCAATACCGCCACTAGGCCGTAATCCTCAACAGAAAGCAAGCGGGCCAGCACAATTCCCACCACAAAAGCCATACCCTGCTGTCCGGCTTTATCCGCCAGACTCCAGATAAATCCGGAAACCGCTTTCCCTTTCAGAGATTTTTCAGCCATGCCCTTGCTATTCTCCGGTTTACGACCATTTCCCCCAGACCAAACCACGGGCCAGCAAACCGGCAAACACCAGCAAAAGAATGGCAGACGTCACAGTCGAAATAATACGGGCCGTAAAATAGGCATCCGGTTCAAAACGGAACTCCACCCGATGTTCCCCGGCAGGCACTTCCATTCCCCGCAAAATCCAGTTTGTCCGGAAATGAGGCACTGGTTCCCCATCTACAAAAGCTTTCCAGCCATGCGGGTAATACACCTCGGAAAAAACCAAAACCCCCGGTTCCGCCGACCGGTATACGTATTCCAAACTATTCGGCTTGTAGGCAGTCAGGACTACCTCTGCCAACGAATCGGTCTTCAATGACTTTCCACGGATAACATCTGCAAAACGCTGGTCCACCCAAGCAATATCCTTTCCACCTGTTCCGGCAACCGACATCTCCTCGTCTGCATTTTCCACCATTCTCACTTCCTTCACAAACCAGGCATTCCCATACGCATAAGGATTCACAACCGGAGCTTGGGAAGGGTCAAAAACCAGATAACGCATATTCAGCATATCCAACACCGGAGCAGATTTAAAACTCTCTTGTATACTCTCCAGCCTGCCACTCTTGAAAGACTGACCGACAGCCTGGATTTCAGGCATGATTTTCAAATCAATCAACTCCTGATACCGCCTCAATTTAGCTGCACTATACCCGCCGATTGATTTATGAAAATAAGGAATATGGCTTTCATTAAAAGGATTATTCAACGACAGCACCCGGTAAGATAAATCCGGGTCCTTCAAAATTATTTTATCGGCCGGAGTAGCCCGGTAAACCTGAGTATAAGTATTTTTCGCAACAAAATTATCCTTATTCAGATAACGCCGGTCAACCAGCCACAAGTCAAGCAACACGAAAAATACCAATGTCCACGGCAGATATTTTGCCATTTTACTTTCCCGGTTTTTCACAAAACCGTAAATACAGGCAACAGCTGCCAGGACGAAGAACAGAGAACGTAAAGCGTCTGCCCGCATCAATCCGGCCCGGTCTTCCCGCAAAGCACTCAGATACCAATCCGGAACCCCCAGATGAGCGTCACTGGCCGACGAAAAATCAAATGGTGTCAATACCATAAACAGCAAACAAACCCCACCCGTAATATAAAGCGAGTACAATAAAGGCCTTCTCAACTTTTCCCAACTGATGCCTTTCTGAAAGATTTCCACCAGTCCCCAGACCGCCAGAATCACAAAAGCCAATTGCGGAACCACCAAAGCCATGGACACTGTACGGAACTTATTATAATAAGGCAAATAATGAAACAGGAAAGTATTAAAACCGTCAAAATTCCGCCCCCAACTCAGACAAATAAAAAACACAACCGCGCCAAAAATCCACCACTTCAAAGGATTACGCACCAACCAAAGAGCCAGCACAAACAAAAAACAAACAATGGCCCCGAAATACACCGGCCCGGAAGTAAAAGGCTGGTCGCCCCAATAAGTAGCTGTCCGCAAAGGTGAAGGAGCCTGAAACCCCTGGGCTTGCATAGCCTTAGCCAAATGAGAATCGCAGTCCAAAGTCCCGCCGCTCGCTCCTCCGTAAAAATCCGGAATCAGCAAAGTAAACGTCTCACCCACTCCGTAACTCCAGGCAAAAGCATAATCCTTATCCAAACCGCCCGATTTATCCGTTTTCCCGTCCACAGCATGGGAAAGTTCCGACTTTCCCCGTATACTCTCATGCGAACTCTCATAATTGGCATACAGATTACCCAGATTACACAACGCCGCCAACACAACAGCTACAAACAGGGCCGAGAAAGTACAAACCAAAGGCCTCCAGGCCCTCTCCCGAAGATAAGAAAGCGCATATCCCACAAAAACAATAAAACAAAAAAGTGTAAGATAATAAGTAATCTGCACATGATTGCTTTTTATCTGCAAAGCCAAAGCAAAGGCAAACAGACTCCCTCCCCAGAGATAATTTCTTTTCAATACCAGCCAGAAACCCGCAAACACCAAAGGCATATAGGCCATGGCCCAGGCCTTGGTGATATGGCCCGCCTCCAGAATAATTATACTGTAAGAAGAAAAAGAAAAAGCAATCGCCCCCAAGACTGCCACCGGAATCTTTGCCCCCATGAGAAGCAAAAGCAGATAACAGCAAAGCATCGCCATGAACACCACACCTATATCCTTACTGCCCAAAGCCTTAAAAGGCCTTTCAACCACATCCAGCAAATTCACTGTTCCACCCCACACACCGATAGTATAAGCCGGCATACCGGAAAACATCGAACCGGTCCAGGCCGAGGATTTCCCCTCCTTCTGATAATATTCCCTCAGCTCCTGAGACATGCCCATAAACTTCTCCACATCTCCCTGATGAATCTCCTTCCCGTCTAATGCCGGAGCAAAATAAACCATCGCAAGCACCAGAAAAAGCAACACGACAACAACGTGAGGACGGACCAACTTCCAGAAATCCACGATCGAAAAAGCCTTCATACCTTATGACAATATAATTTTTAATAAATCAACAATATACACTTCCGGACAAAGGTATAACATTCCCCGGAAAAACCATAACCGGTCTATTGCATCAAATCCGGAGTCGTATCTACCCATTTATAAAGTTTATCCCCCCGGCGGACTTTCTCAGTCACCGGCATAGAAAACAAAGCTCCCTTTTCCACCCGTTGCACAGGCTCCAGGTCCAGACGCAGTTCCCGGACTTTTATCTCAAGCGTTCCGGTGGTCGGACCCTGAATCAGAATATCTTCGCCCACCTGCAAATCAAAAGACTCTATCTTAAACTCACCCACCTGCAAATTGCTGAAATAATTGGTCACTTTCCCCAGCAGGACTTTTTTCTTGGTAGCCTTAGAACCATACACCTCACTCCACTCCCCCAACCGCTGGCCCAAATAATAGCCATCCCAGAAACCCCGGTTAAAAACGGTAGCCAAACGGGCCTTCCAGCCTTCAATTTTATCTGCCGAATAGCTCCCGTCCACATACGCCGTAACCGCCTCATTATAACATTCGCACACTGTCCTCACATACTCCGCCGACCGGGCACGCCCTTCTATCTTAAAAACCCGGACTCCGGCATCAGCCATCTTATTGATAAACCCAACCGTACAAAGGTCCTTGGGCGACATAATATACTCATTTTCAATGTCCAGCTCCATCTCATTTTCCCGGTCCTTCACCGTATAAGCCCGGCGGCAAATCTGGTAACAAGCCCCCCGGTTGGCAGAAGCATTCTTCTCATGCAGGCTCAGATAACACTTACCTGACACCGCCATACACAAAGCTCCATGAGCAAACATTTCAATCTGAACCAATCCCCCCTTCGGGCCACGCAAATCATGCTCCACAATCTGCCGGTGAATCTCCGACACCTGCTCCAGCGACACCTCCCGGGCCAACACAACCACATCCGCATACCGGGCAAAAAAACGCAATGCCTCGTAATTTGCAATGTTGCATTGAGTACTGATATGCACCTCCATACCTATCGAATGAGCATAAAGTATGGCAGCCAGGTCCGAAGCAATCACAGCAGTCAGCCCGGCTTCCTTCGCACACCCTATCACCCGGCGCATCTTCTCCAGCTCATGATTATAAATCACCGTATTGACGGTTAAATAAGTCTTAACGCCCTTCTCCGAACATATTGCAGCCACACGTTTTAAATCGTCCAATGTAAAATTAGCCGAAGAACGCGCCCGCATATTCAATCCTTCCACACCGAAATAAACAGAATCGGCTCCGCCCTGCAAAGCAGCATATAAAGATTCATAAGAACCCACCGGAGCCATTATCTCAAAATCTTTTCTCGTCATGATTTTTCATATCAATATTAATCCCCTACGGAACGACAAAGTTAGATTTAATCCTGAAAATCCGAAAACAATCATACATCTAACCTTCATCACAAACCTCAGAACATCCGGTGAAGAATTTAAAACAGCCTCCGTTCCGTATCATTTTTTTTTCTATATTTGCTCGGTCAAGGAATTAACAAAACAAAAGAAACCCATGAACGAGGAAGTAAAAATGTATATGGACGAAGCAAAAGAACTGATGCAAAACGCAATTATCCATCTTGAAAACGAACTGGCAAAAATCAGGGCCGGAAAAGCCAATCCCAAAATCCTGAACGATGTATTGGTAGACTATTACGGCACCCCGACCCCCCTCTCCCAGGTCGCTAACATCACAGTTCCCGATCCCCGTACCATCGCCGTCCAGCCCTGGGAAAAAAGCATGCTGGCTCCCATCCAGAAAGCCATCATGGTAGCCAACCTGGGATTCAACCCGGACAACAATGGGGAAATAGTCCGCATAAACGTTCCGCCATTAACCGAAGAACGAAGAAAAGAACTGGTAAAACAATCCAAAGGTGTTGGTGAAAATGCAAAAGTAAGCATCCGTAACGCACGACGCGACGCCATTGACGAATTCAAGAAAATGGTAAAAGACGGACTTCCCGAAGATGTATCAAAAGATGCAGAAGCCGAAATTCAGAAAATGACGGACAGCTACAATAAAAAAGTAGAAGATATCCTCATCCAGAAAGAAAAAGACATCATGACCATCTGACACCGTCCGATGATCTGTAAATATAGGATTATCCCGAATGACAAAAAAACGAGGGCGCCCGATTCATACCGGACGCCCTTATTTCATTCAAACAAAATTCAAATCACAAACAGTAAAACGCATTCGCACGCTCCAAATCTTCCGGAGTATCTATCCCGATAGATTCGTGCTCTGTCAATCTCACGGCTATCGTATATCCGTTTTCCAGCCAACGCAACTGCTCCAGCGATTCCGCCTTTTCCAGTACGCCCTGCGGCAAAGCCGTAATCTCCTTCAACACCTCCGGACGATAAGCATACATCCCGACATGCTTATAAAAACCGGTTGCAGACAACCAACAATCCGGTTCTGTTCCCCGGCAATAAGGAATTGCCGAACGGGAAAAATAAAGGGCTGTCTGCCGCGCAGAACACACGACCTTCACCTTATTAGGGTCAAATACATCCGCACTGCTTTCAAACTGCTTGGCCAGTGTGGCAATCTGAATCCGGGAATCTTCAAAACAAGAAACCAGAGACCTGACCTGCTCCGGCAAAATAAAAGGTTCATCCCCCTGTATATTCACCACAACATCGTAAGACCTTTTATTCCGGGCTACAACGTGCTGGTAAGCTTCAAAACAACGGTCCGTACCGCTTTTATGATTCTCGGAAGTCATTACCGCATGCCCGCCGAACGCTTCCACCCGTTCGAAAATACGGGTATCATCCGTCGCAACAAACACATCCTCCGCAACAGAAGATGCCTTCTCCACCACATGCTGTATCACCGGCCGGCCACCTATTTCTGCCAAAGGCTTCCCCGGGAAACGGGTTGAAGCATAACGAGCCGGAATCAATATCAAAACCCTCATACCCGAACTACGAATAAATCACTCCTTTGCAGGTTCCCGGCTCTCCTTCTTCGACATCTGGCAATTCCCGTTAAATATCACACCCGGCTCAATAGAGACAACACCCGATGCGATATTGCCCATCACCCGGGCCGGAGATTTCAGAGCCACAGCCCCCGAAGCCAGAATATCACCAATCACCACACCCTGCACATCCACATTAGTACAATCTATATTCCCTTCGATCTTCGCCGTACTACCAACCACCAACCGGCCGGAAGTAATAATCTTCCCCTTAATAATCCCATCAATACGAAGATCATTCTTCGTTTTAATATCACCCACAATCATAGTGCCTTCGCACAACAAATTAACGGCATTACCCGGATTCTCTTTGCTCATAATAATCACCTGATTTACTTCGATGTATTCTTTAATTTTAATCCTTTCTCAATCCTTGCACCAGGAGTGATTTCAAGGCAAGCTGTAATCAGTCCGCCTTCAATCAACGCACTCGCCCCCATTACGGCCCGCCGGATAGCACATACATTGCCCGTAATACGACCGTTCACATACAATTCGCTGCAATTCACCTCCCCTTCAATCACACCCGCTTTATTAATCACCACCCGTTTTGCTCCGCACACACTGCCACAAATCACCCCCTCCACACAAATATCTTCTTCCGACTCCATACTCCCGTCAATCCTGGCATCTGCCATAATACGGTTACCCTCAAAAGGAATATCAAAACGCTCTTGGTCCATAAATTCAAAATTCTTTCCGAAGATATAACAAGAATTTGAAATAAAAAAATCCCTTATTTACAAATCCCTCTCCTACCTCTTCCGGACAGGTGTCAACACCACCCGGAAAGTATAATCATCATAAGGCATCAGATAAGGCTCTAAAGGCCACGCCCCCCAACTGTCAATACACCCAAGCCCCATCTGTTTCAAATCAAAACAAAGCGTGGTCAGATCCCGGGGCTGCAACTCTCCGGAATGACGCTGCTCCTTAGCCCATCCGTCATCTAAATCTTCCTGCAAATAAGGAAGAGCAGAAGCCGAAAAAGGCAAATCCGAACGAATCATCACTCCTCGGCCGTCAATATCGGTCAGCTTCCACCACCGAATATCAGTCTTCGTGCCGGATTCCTGAGGACGGATATAAGGAAAATACTGCTCACTTACCAACTGCCGGTAACGTCCCAGATTTTGACTGAAATTCCGGTCTGCATAATTCTCCACAGGACCCCGGCCATAATAATCAATACGGTCAAAACTTCCTGGCATCACCATCTGCAAACCGAACCGGAACAAATGAGGCATCTTCTCCTTGCTTTTATCCACAGTCAAAGCCTCGCTGATACGAATCTCTCCGGCATAGTTCACTTCATAAACCATCTGCAAACCTGCCGATACTCCCGGTAAATTATAATCTACAGTCACCAGGGCATTATTTCCTTTCTGTTCCACCTTAAATCCCGTTTTCTTCAACTCCGGATTTTTCCATGCAGCAAAACGACTCTGCAAACCCGCTCCCATATCATTATCCGTAGGCGCTCTCCAGAAATTCGGACGCAAGGCATAGCCATACTCCAACATCTCCAACCCATTCATCGTCAACCCCCGGATCCATCCGTTCCGTTTATCAAAGGTCACCTGCGTCTCCGCAGCAGACACAACAACATGTACCAGGTCTTCATACACCTCCACCGGCTGGGATTGCTGTGCAATAGTGGCGTCAAAACCGGTATAAGGCTGAATAGCCAGTTGGTCTTCGGCCAAAGCATAACCGGCCGGTACCAACTGCCTGGCCCGTTTCAACTTATAAGCTACATTCAGCAACAACTCCTTGTCTGTCGCCGGCAACTGATAATCCAGCCCCACCTGAGCGGTCTCCTGGGGTGCTACCTTCAAATCACTCACAACCCCTCCCAAGATAGCTTCACCATCTGCCAGCACTTTCCATTCCAAATAATAATCCGACAAATCGGTAAAGAAATTCTCATTATACACATTCACCACCCCCTTCTGTAAATCCACCGGAGTAGTCCAGATAGACTGATACACCTTTTTCACCTCAAACATATGCGGATTCGGTACCCGGTCAGGACTAATCAACCCATTACAATTGAAATTATTATCCGAACCGTCATACAGGTTAAAATCTCCGCCATAAGTATAAATCATAGCACCATCCTTCGCATAGCCCCTCAGCCCCTGGTCTACAAAATCCCAGATAAAACCTCCCTGCAATTTCGGATAACGGCGGATCAAATCCCAGTATTCCTTAAATCCTCCCTCGGAATTTCCCATCGCATGGGCATATTCGCACAAAATCACCGGGCGGTCGCCATCCCCCTTCGCAAAATTCTCCATCCACTCCAACCGGGCATACATCGGACAAATAACATCCGTATGGGAAGCACTTCCGGCACGCTCATACTGAACGGCACGGCTCCCGTCCCGCTCCTTAATCCACTTATAGCAAGCCTCAAAATTAGGTCCGTCACCAGCTTCATTGCCAAGCGACCAGAATATAATCGAAGGATGATTTTTAAAAGCCTCCACCATCCGTTGATTCCTTTCCAAATGAGCTTTCGCAAAAGCAGGTTCCTTTGCTAAGGTTCGATCACCATAACCCATCCCGTGAGACTCAATATTAGCCTCACAAATCAAGTAAATACCATACTCATCACAGAGATTATACCACTCCGGATCATTGGGATAATGACAAGTACGGACCGCATTCAGATTATTCTCCTTCAATACCTGTATATCCTGAAGCATCCGTTCACGCGTAACCACATACCCCGTCAGAGGATCCATTTCATGACGGTCAGCCCCCTTAAAAAGTACAGGCTGGCCGTTTACCCAAACCTGTCCCAGGTCCTTTTTCAATTCGATTTTCCGGAAACCAACCCGCTGGGGAATTACTTCCACCACCCTGTTTCCCTGTTTCAGGGTCAGCATCAGGGAATATAAATTCGGGTCTTCTGCACTCCACTTATCCGGATTATTCACTTCAAAAACAGTATGGATATTTCCTTTTCCATCCGGTCTCTCCGTCTTCACTTCCACCACACGTCCCTCTTTATCTTTCAGTTCCAACTCAACCGTTCCCCCGGCCTTGGAAACCTTAGCCACCACGTCCAACCGGCCGTCCCGGTAATCAGCATCCAAATCCGGAGTAATGAAAACATCCTCGATATGCATCGGATGGCGGGCATACAAATAAACCTCCCGGCCAATACCCGACAAACGCCAAAAATCCTGATCCTCCAGGTAACTTCCGTCACACCAGCGATATATCTGCATGGCAATCAGATTCTTCCCCGGACGCACATACCGCGTCACATCAAACTCCGCAGCCATTTTACTATCCTCACTGTAACCGACAAACTCACCGTTTACCCATACATACAGATTCGAAGTCGCAGAACCCACATGCAGAAACACCTGCTGTCCTTTCCAGTCCGACGGCAACTCCACCGTCTTGCGGTACGAACCCACATGATTATTCTCAGCATCAATATAAGGAGGCTTGGAAACAAATTGATTGGCCCAGGCGTAACCCACGTTTTTATACAACGGATCCCCGTATCCGTTCACTTCCCACAGTCCCGGAACCGGAAAATCCACCCAGCACTGGTCCTCAAATCCCGGCTTATAAAAATGTACCGGTTTCTCCGTCTCATTCCGCACCCAGTTAAACTTCCATAAACCGTTCAGCGACATGAAATTGGAAGCATTCTCCTTACATCCGGATTCAGCAGCATCTCTGCAAGGATAGGCAAAAAAAGCACTCCTCGCCGCTAAACGATTAATCGCGTTCACCTCCGGATCCAGCCATTCTTTGGGGCGCGCAAACGTTGTCATGCATAATAACACACATACACCCAGAACTAATTTCTTCATAACAATATTATTTTAGTGTGAATGATTTACAAAAATACAACTTCCTGACCCATACCGCCTCATTCCATATAACTGGAATTATCCCAGCAATGCGTACAAAGGTCCTCTTTCGGCAAACCGATAGCAGCCACCAGATCATCCAAACGCTGAAACTGCAAAGAATCCAACTGCAAATGCTGACACATCACCCGAACCATCTCCTTATACTTTTCCGTGTCCGGATCCGAATATGGCTTCAGGATTTCCTCCGTCAACTCCGAAGTTCCCTCCAGATCGCGGATAACCCGGCGGGCAAATAAATCAAACGTAGAACGGGAAGTCGAAAAATTCAAAAAACAACAGGGATAAACCAACGGCGGACAAGCAATGCGGATATGCACTTCTTTCACTCCGCACTCCCTCAGCTTCACTACATTATCTTTCAACTGAGTACCCCGCACAATGGAATCATCCAAAAAAACAATCCGCGCATCCCGGGTAAAGGCTTCATTGGGCAACAACTTCATTTTAGCCACCAAATCACGCATATTCTGATTTTGCGGCATAAAACTGCGGGGCCATGTAGGCGTATATTTCACAAAAGGGCGTTTATAAGGAATCCCTTTGGCATTCGAATAACCAATAGCATGCCCCACTCCCGAATCCGGAATACCGGCAGCAAAATCAGGTGTCAAATCATCCCGGCGGGCCATCGCCGCTCCGCAACGATAACGCGCATCTTCCACATTGATCCCTTCATAATAAGCAGAAGGATAACCGTAATACACCCACAAAAAAGAACAGATCTGCTTACGCCTGCCGGCAGCAATAATCGGAGTAATACCGTCCTTCGAAATACGCACAGCCTCATGCGGTCCCAAATCCCGGACAATAGAATACCCCAGATTAGTAAAAGAAGAGCTCTCACTCGCCACCACATATCCGAACTCATTTTTACCGACAATAATAGGCGTCCGGCCGAATTTATCACGGGCTGCATACACACAACTGTCCGTCAGCACCAAAAAAGAACAGGAACCTTTAACCGTGCGGTATACATTCTCAATTCCCTCCTTAAACGTCTCCCCCTTATTAATCAAAATACTGACAACTTCCGTAGGATTAATCAAAGAGCCGGACATCTCCGCAAAATGAATTTTCTCATCCAGCAACTGGTCCGTAATTTCCTGCAAATTATCAATCCGCCCGACAGTCACCACCGCAAAACGGCCCAAATGCGAAGTCACGGTTATCGGCTGCGATTCCATATCACTAATCACCCCGATTCCAAGGTTAGAACCGATAAAACGCTCCAGTTCCGGCTCAAACTTATTCCGGAAATAAGCACTTTCTATACTATGGATGGAACGCACAAACTCATTGCCGTTATAAAACGCCATACCTGCCTTCTTCGTCCCCAGATGTGAATGATAATCGGTGCCATAAAAAACATCAGCAACACATTCCTTGCGCGACACACAGCCAAAAAATCCGCTCATATTAATTTTTACCAATAGATTTAGGCTGACAAAATTATAAAAAAGCACAAAAGGACAAAGCACAAACCCTACAATGTTTCCGAAATATATTTCTCCATTTTAAGATTTTTTATAATTTTGCAGTTCATTTAAATGTGTGCTTACCATGATGCGGATTGACTTTCATCCGGTAATATCGGATACCATCAAAAATTATACGAAAGAAAAATTTCTGGCAGACCTCATGGCCGGAATCATTGTCGGAATCGTAGCCCTGCCTCTGGCCATTGCCTTCGGTATAGCTTCAGGAGTCAGTCCGGAACAAGGTTTAATCACCGCCATCATTGCCGGGTTTCTCATCTCCTTCCTCGGAGGCAGTAGCGTACAGATCGGAGGGCCCACCGGAGCCTTTATCATCATCGTCTACGGAATTATCCAGCAATTCGGAATAGAAGGCTTAGCCATCGCAACGGTAATGGCCGGAATCATGCTCGTGCTGATGGGCGTATTCAAACTCGGTACGATCATCCGGTTTATCCCCTATCCCATTGTAGTCGGATTCACCAGTGGTATCGCACTCACCATTTTTACCACCCAAATCAAAGACCTCTTCGGGCTGACAATGGAAAAAGTACCGGCAGACTTTATCTCCAAATGGATAGCCTATTTCCAGAGCTTCGGCACAACAAACTGGATTGCTTTAGCCGTAGGAGTGGGAAGTGTACTGCTAATCCTGATCACTCCCCGCTTTTCAAAAAAAATACCAGGGTCCCTGATTGCTATTGTTGTCATGACAATTGTCAGCTATTTGCTGCGCCACCATCTGGGAATCAGCGGACTGGAGACTATCGGAGACCGCTTTGAAATCAAAGCCAGCCTGCCTCTGCCCAATAGTTTGAATTTCAACATCGAAACCATCAACCAATTACTTCCGGCAGCCTTTACCATTGCCATTCTGGGAGCCATCGAATCTTTGCTATCTGCTACGGTAGCCGACGGAGTGACCGGTACAAAACACAACTCCAACACCGAATTGATTGCCCAGGGTGCTGCCAACATCGTCGTGCCGTTCTTCGGAGGAATTCCGGCTACGGGTGCCATTGCCAGAACCATGACCAACATCAACAACGGAGGGCGTACTCCCATTGCCGGACTAATTCATGCCGTAGTCCTGCTGCTCATCTTATTGTTTCTCGGCCCTCTTACCAAACACATCCCAATGGCCTGCCTTGCCGGGGTACTCGTCATTGTTTCCTACAATATGAGCGAATGGCGTACTTTTAAATCCCTGATGAAAAACTCCAAATCAGATGTGGCCGTTCTGCTGACCACTTTTCTGTTAACAGTGATTTTCGATCTGACTATCGCCATAGAAATCGGATTACTGCTGGCTCTGGTACTCTTCATGAAACGGGTGAGCGAAGTAACCCGCATTACAGTCTCCAAAAAACAATTAGACCTCTCCCACGAAGGAGAAATCCTCCACGAAGAAGAAAAACTGATTGTTCCTCAGGAAGTCGAGGTATACGAAATCGACGGACCGTTTTTCTTCGGGGTTGCCAACAAGTTTGACGAATGCATGAAAACCATCGGTGATAAGCCCCGGGTCCGGATTATCCGCATGCGCAAAGTTCCCTTTATGGACACCACCGGTCTCCACAATCTCGAAAGCCTTGTCCGGCTTTCTGAAAAAGAAAAAATCAGGATTATCCTCTCCGGCGTCAACGAACGCGTTCACGAAACGCTCCAGAAATCCGGTTTTGCCCGGATGATAGGAGAAGAAAACATCTGCAGTAACATACACGAAGCCCTGAAACGTAGCGAAACACTGGTCAGTCAGCATTCCGCCTCCTGAATTAACTGCCATCAGAATATGAAAATCATCGGAAATATCATCTGGCTCATCTTCGGAGGAATCTTCGTAGCCCTGCAATATTTCATCTCCAGCATAGGACTATTCATCACCATCATCGGCATTCCGTTCAGCCTGCAAACCTTGAAACTGGGTGTATTGGCCCTGTGGCCTTTCGGCAAGGAAATCGTTCATACAGACGCTTCGCACGGTTGCCTCTACACCCTGATGAACATTATCTGGTTCTTCATCGGAGGTGTATGGATTTTTCTTAGCCATATTCTTTGGGGAACCTTATTCTGCATCACCATAATAGGCATTCCGTTCGGATTACAGCATTTCAAACTGGCCGGATTGGCACTGACTCCTTTCGGACATGCGGTAAAATAATCTTCTGCAACATACAAATCTCCAATCGGATTCCGGTAACATTCACCGGCAAAACAAATCACAAAGAAAACAACAAAACCTTTCAGGTTTCCTCAACGTTTTATCTGAAATAAAATTTTACAGCAATGTGGTTAAACATCCTCTTTCTGAGTGCCGGACTGGTGATTCTGATTTATGGAGCCAATTTTCTGGTGGACGGCGGGGCAGCCCTCGCACACCGTCTGAAAGTATCTTCTATTATCATCGGACTCACGGTAGTCGCTTTCGGCACTTCCACCCCTGAATTGGTCGTGAATATCGTCTCCTCAGTCCAGGGCAGCTCAGCGTTGGCACTGGGAAACGTTTTAGGCAGCAACATCTTCAACCTGCTGGCCATCATCGGAATCACAGCCCTCATTACACCCCTCGGAGTAAAAAAAACAACCACCTGGGTGGAAATTCCCTTGGCCGTATTCGCAGCCATCCTGATTCTTCTCCTGGTCAACGGCGAACCGGCCGGAACAATCACCCGGGTAGAAGGAATTTGCCTACTCGCCTTCTTCGTACTATTCCTGACCTATACTTTAGTTCTGGCTAAATACGGAACAGTAAACGAACAAGAAGATTTCACCATAAAAAACTATTCCACAGCGAAATCTGTTTTATTTATTCTGCTGGGACTCGCCGGATTAACAGGAGGAGGACGACTGCTGGTAACAGGAGCCGTCAACATCGCCCAATCCATGGGTATAACAGAAAGAATCATCGGTCTGACCGTCGTTTCCGTCGGCACTTCCCTCCCCGAATTAGCCACTTCAATCGTAGCGGCCCGCAAAAAAAATGCAGACATAGCTATCGGCAATGTCGTCGGTTCCAACCTGTTCAACACATTCCTCATCCTGGGAACGTCAGCCACCATCACACCCCTGCAGGCCGCAGCCGAAAGCAATGTAGACCTGCTCGTGAATGCCCTCGCATCCCTTTTGCTTTTCCTGTTCATTTTCACCGGGAAAGACCGGAAAATCAACCGGTGGGAAGGAGCTATATTCGTTTGCCTATACACACTCTATCTCTTTTTCATATTAATTCATTAAATTTGCACATATCAAAAATAAATTTTTAGAAAATGAAAAAAGGTTACATTGTTCTCATCGCTATTGCTGTTATCATCCTCAGCATCTTTTTCTGGTTCAAAAACACCTACAACAGCATGGTAGCCAGCCGTGAAAACGTAACGGCTCAATGGTCCAACGTAGAAAATCAATACCAACGCCGACTCGATTTAATTCCCAACCTCGTCAATACCGTAAAAGGCTACGCTGCCCACGAAGAAAATACCCTGACTGACGTAGTCAATGCCCGGGCCAAAGCCACTCAAATGCAAATCAACATCAACCAGCTTGACGAAACCACAATGAAAAAACTAAACCAGGCACAGGGTGAGTTATCATCGGCACTCTCACGCCTGATGGCTATTTCCGAGAACTACCCCAACCTGAAAGCCAACCAAAACTTTCTGGACTTACAGGCTCAACTGGAAGGTACCGAAAACCGGATTGCCGTAGAAAGACGGAAATTCAACGAAACGGCCCGCCAATACAACGCTTCCATCCAGCAATTCCCACGGAACATACTCGCCGGCATGTTCGGATTCACCGCCAAGCCCTATTTCGAAGCAAATGCCGGTGCCGAAAATGCCCCGAAAGTTGAATTTTAACCGGCACATTCATGAAAGCATCGGACTTCTTTACCTCCCAGCAAAAAGCCTCTATGACGGCAGCCATCCAACAAGCCGAGAAAAACACATCCGGAGAAATCCGGATTCACATAGAAAACCATACTTCCATGGATGTGCTCGACCGGGCTGCCCAGGTATTTGCTGAACTAAAAATGCACAAAACACTCCTTCGCAACGGTATACTTATCTATATCGCTTTACAAGACCACCGACTGGCCATCCTGGGAGATGCCGGCATCCATAGCAAAGTACCGGAAAACTACTGGAACGACATCAAAAACCAAATGGTAGGACAATTCAAAACCGGACAAATTTGCGAAGGCATTTGTGAAGCCGTTCTCGCCGTGGGACAGCAGCTAAAACACTTTTTTCCATATTCTACGGATGACGTAAACGAACTGTCCGACGAAATATCTTTTAAAGACTAAAACCGAAGTACCCGACCCATGAAAAAACTGATTTTCTTTACCTTGCTGCTCATCACATCTCTGGCTGCCCGGACACAGGACTTTCCTACCCCTATGCACCCCCGCCGGATAGTCAATGACTTTACGGGCACGTTCACCCCCCAGCAAACTGCAGCCCTGGAAAAGAAACTCAGAAACTTCAACGACACTTCTTCCACCCAGATTGCCGTAGTAACAGTCCCCTCTCTCTATGGCTACGCTCCCAACGACTACGCCCAGCAATTGGCCGAAAAATGGGGCATTGGCCAAAAAGGAAAAGATAACGGAATACTCGTACTCCTTAAACCCAAAAAAAACAACGAAAACGGACAGGTTGCCATTGCTGTCGGCTACGGGCTCGAAGGTGTGATTCCGGATGCCATAGCTTCACGCATCATCCGCAATGAAATGCTTCCGGCTTTCCGCCAGAACGACTATTATACTGGTATCAACAAAGCCACAGACATCCTAATGCAACTCAGTGCAGGAGAATTTACTGCCGACCAGTACGCAAAAAAAAATAATAATGATACAGGACGCTGGATATTCCTGCCCTTCCTTGTCGTATTCCTTGTCCCTCTGATGTTACGGAAAAAAAGAAGATTTGACTCCAACGACCGTCATCAGAGCGGAGGAACCGGATTTCCTCCCATCTTTTTCGGAGGAGGAGGAAGCGGATTTGGCTCATTCAGCAGCGGCAGCGGCTCCTTCGGAGGATTCGGAGGAGGCAGTTTCGGAGGAGGAGGAGCCAGTGGTAGCTGGTAATTCCATACACACACATCTACCAGGCAACTCAAAAATGGACCAGGAAATACCATTCTTAAAATCCTTACAACATAAAGAGGAAAAAGCCTATCGTTTCCTCTACCTGAATTACTACGTCCCGCTGGTACTCTTCGCCCGTAAATACGTTACAGATGAAGAAATCGCAAAAGACCTGGTACAGGACTTCTTCATATCCATGCTCCAACAAGAAGTAACCTTCAAAAACCTCGTTGCCCTTAAAGTATACCTCTACAATGGTGTTAAAAACAAAGCCCTGAACCACCTGCGTCACCAGGAAATACAAGCCCAATACGAAACCCGGACCCTCGAATCCGGGGATGAATCCGAAGAATTCTGGGACCGGGTAATAGAAGAAGACCTCTACGCCCGATTACTGACTTCCATAGAAAAGCTCCCCACACAATACAGGCGGGTCATGCAACTCACCCTGCAAGGCTTCAAAATAGCTGAAATAGCCGAAATAATGGGTATATCCGTCGAAACCGCCAAAGAATACAAAAAAACAGGCAAAAAACGACTCTCCGAAAAATTAAGGGGAAACAGCTTTTACCCCCTATTTATTGGTATTCTCTTCTCATAATACCTGATAAAAGGGATTGAACTTCTTTCACTTTTATTATAAATTTGTGGAAAAATTCAGAAAATTTTAACACCCATCCCCCCTTTTTCGGGTAAAAGGTGTTTAAATAATAAAGAAAGCTTAAAACTTTCCAAAACCATTTTATCGTAACTATGCCAGAAAATAACCATTTCAAAATATCGGAAATCATTTCAAGACACCTCGGAGGAGATATTTCACCTTGGGAAAAAGAATTTCTGGACTCCTGGCTATCAGAATCCGCCCATCACCGCGAGCTCTTCGCAAAATGGACGAATCAGCATACACTCACCGAAAAAAAGAACGCTTACGAACGGATTAAAATAGAGCCCGCCTGGGAAAAATTCAACGCTATCCGGCAAAAAGTAGTCCGCCGGAAACGGCAAATCCGGAGACTGCGCCTCTCCAGATACGCAGCCATACTCCTGTTTCCTTTGACCGTATCATGGTTCATTTGGCAGGAAAACCGGACAATCCATCCCCCGGTTAGCAATCCTCCGATACAGGCAGGACAACCACAGGCCCGGCTAACCCTGTCCAATGGCCGGCAATTCATATTAGACAACCAAAATCGGCAAATAGAAGACGGAGACAACACCATCCCCGCGGACTCCGGAAAAATAAACTACACATTAGCCAAAATCCCTTCCCGGAACCGGGAAATCTATCACACACTGGATATTCCCCGGGGCGGCGAATATTCCATCACACTGGAAGACGGGACAAAAGTATGGCTGAACGCCGAAAGCCGGTTAAAATTTCCGGTAGAATTCTGCAGAGAAACCAGAGAAGTATACCTCACCGGAGAAGCATTTTTCAAAGTAACCTCCGATACATCCCATCCATTTATTGTCATCACCGACCAGGCCAGAATCACCGTCTTAGGCACCTCCTTCAATGTCAGCTCTTATCCGGACGACCAGACAATGCACACAACCCTCGAAGAAGGGAAAGTTCAGGTAAAAGCCATCCGCAGCGGAGAAAGCATGCAAATGCAGGCCGGAGAACAGATACGCCTGGAAAAAAACGGCAAAATGAGCAAAGAAAAAACAGACGTCACACATTACACCTCCTGGAAATCAGGACGGTTTGTATTCAAAGACATGCCCCTGGATAAACTTCTCCGCCAGTTAGCCCGATGGTATGACGTAGAGATTCATTTCCAAAAAGAAAAACGAAAACAAATCACCTTCACCGGCGATTTGAAAAAATACGAGAACCTGAATGAAATTCTCGAAATCATTGAACTCACCAGCGAAGCACGGTTCATGACAGAAGGCAGAAAAATTACAGTATATTGATGACAGAACGATGAAAAAACATACACTACTCAGAATAATCCTGTGGAGCATACTGTTCATATGCTACGCACCGATTGAGCTGACGGCACAACAAAAGAAATTGACCGTACAACTCAAAAACGGAACCTTTCCCCAATTGACAGAACAAATCCGGAAACAATCCGACTACACTTTCTTTTTCAACAACGCAATGATTTTAAACTTGAAAAAAATCAATATAGAAGCAAAAGAAGTGAGCCTCGATTCCATATTAAACACAGCCCTCAAAGGCTCCGGACTGACCTATACCATCAAAGACAAAACTGTTATCCTCTACTCCCGGGACACCCCGGAAGCCGCCAACAAAACGGTAAAAATCCAGGGACAGGTAAACGATGAAAAAGGAGTATCCCTACCGGGTGCCAGTGTATTTATCAAGAACACCTCGGTCGGAACAACCACCGACCAAAACGGGAACTATTCCATCCTTGTACCGGAAGTGATGGGCATGACCGTAGTTTTTACCTTTATCGGTAAAAAAAGCGAAGAAATGGTATACACCGGCGACCGCTACATGAACGTCATACTTAAAGACACCTACAACGAAATAGGAGAAGTACAGGTGCGGGCACGGGCCAATATCAACGAAATAGACGTCCGTTCCAGAACCGGCGTAGTCAACGAAGTCGACGTCCGGCGAATGAACAACAAACCGATAATGGATGTAGCCCTGGCCCTCCAGGGAACTGTTCCGGGCCTGATTGTCACCAACAAAGGTGACCTGGGAAGCAAACCGGAAATCCGCATTCGGGGCACTTCCTCCCTGCGTCCCGGAGATGCCGCCAATGAGCCTTTATACGTTCTGGACGGGAAAGTAATCTCATCGGATGCCTTCCTGACCTTAAACCCCAACGACATCAAAGAAATTAAAGTCCTCAAAGATGCCGCCGCCTGCGCTCTTTATGGAATCAAAGCAGCCAACGGAGTGCTGGAAATCACCTCACAACGCGGAACTGCCGGGAAAATGATTTACAACTACAGCTTCAGTGCCGGCGTAACCTTACGGGGACGCAGAGGTGTACAAATGATGAATTCCGAAGAAAAGCTGGAATTGGAAAGACGTATGAAAAACCCGATAGCCCCCGGCTATCGCTACAGCGAAGACTACTACCGGAAATATCATGCCTCAGATCCTGAAATAAACCGGCTCATAGCAGAAGGACACCAGATACTGGATTCCCTCAGCCGTATCAACACCGACTGGTTCAAAGAACTGCTCCGGAATAATTTCTATCAGGAACATAACCTCAGTGTCAAAGGCGGTTCCGAACAGACCAGCTTCTATTCATCCATCAACTATTCCCAGCAGGGCGGACGTATACCCGGAAATGATATCAAACGGGTAACGGCCCGTCTCAGCGTCGACCAGACCATAACCTCCCGGACCTATGCCTCACTCGGAGTCAGCGGCGGCTACGCCCTGACCAATTCACCCAACGGAACCACTTATTCTCCAACCGAATTGATTTATCAGCTCAATCCCTACGAATCCAAAAACGGGAAAGGAGAATTGGTTTCTTTCCCAGGGCGAACCTACAACGACCTCTTTAACCAATTCAGCAGCAAATCAACCGATAAACGGGCAGGAATCTCCGGCAGCATCAACTGCACAGCAATCAAAGGATTGGAAGTTGCAGCGGTCGCAGGAATCGATTATGTCCTGACAGAAAATCTAAGCATCACACCTCCTACCGCCTACTCCGAACTAACCAGCGGCGTACCGGAAAATCAGAGGGGAAAACTCACCAAAGACAAAAACACCCTCACCAATATATCCTCCAACATACGGCTCACCTACACCCGCACTCTGGGGAAACACGACCTGACTTTAGGTACCAACTTCGATTATTATGCCGATCACACCGACAATCTCGGCATCACAGGATACGGACTAAGCAGCAAAATGCAATCTCCCTCAGGAGTTAACCAATCCATAGAAGGAAACAGAAAACCCTCCTTCACCTCCAAAAACGAAAAAACAGCCCAATTAGGAGTCGGAGCCCTGATGGGATATTCATGGAATAATATATACGACCTGTTCGGTACCTACAAATGCGATGCTTCCTCCATCCTCCCCAAGGACAAACGCTGGAACTCTGCTTGGGCCGTCGGTGCCGGATGGGCATTGAAAAACTACGGTTTCCTGAAAAACAGTTTCATCCTCTCCGACCTGAAACTAAAAGCTTCCTACGGCTGCACAGCCAGCCTCCAGGGCGTGTCCCCCTCCTCTGCCGTAGCAACATTCCAGTACTCCCAAAACACTTACGGAGACCAGCAATTATTGACACTAATGGGCCTATACAACTCAGCATTAAAACCGGAACAAACCATAGACATAAATGCCGGATTAACCATCGGCTTCTGCAATCGCGTCACCCTAAACCTCGGCTGGTATAAACGACGCACCAAGGATGCCTTACTGGATGTACCCATCCCCACCTCAAACGGATTCGTTTCCCTGAAACGCAACATCGGCATACTGGACAACAACGGAATAGAAGGAGAGATCCACGTCAAAATAATGGAAAACGACAAATGGAGAATGTCCGCCCGTCTCAATACGGCCTACAACCGCAACAAAGTCGTCGACCTCTATTATGCCGACCGCCTTTACACCTCTGAGGATCAATTAGTCCCGGATTTCGAAGTGGGAAAATCTTTCGATATGCTCTATGGTCCCGAATCCTTAGGCATTAACCCCATTACCGGACTTCCCGTGTTCAAAGGCGCCGACGGACGGGAAATTGAAGCGACGGAAAACCTCAGCCGGGAAGATATGAAAGCCCTGGGCCACTCCACTCCCCCCTTCTCCGGCAGTCTTTTTTATTCCGTATCATACGGCAATTTCGACCTCGACATGGATTTCTATTTTGTCCTCGGTGGTAAAAAAGCTTACACATTCTCCTACGTCAGAGAACAGGACAACATCAACTACAACGCCATCAAAGGGCAGGTAAAAAACATGTGGTTTGAAAGAGGAGATGAAAACAAACTATACCATACCCCTTTCTACTCCTCCTCGGCTATTTACAACTTGAAAAACTACCCCAACAGCCGAACCGTCGGAAGCAGTGACTACCTCCGCATGTCTATGCTTTCCCTCAGATACCGGCTTCCCTACCGGCTCATTGAGAAAACCAAAAACGTCATACAATACGCGTCCATAGCCTTTCAGGCCTCCAACCTCTTCACCCTGACCCACTACAAAGAGTCAGACCCCGAATCAGGTTCCCTCGTAGGCACACAACAACCCGTTTTCACACTGAATCTGAATTTATCTTTTTAAACTTATGATTATGAAAACCAGTCGTTTATTATACATCGGATACATCTTACTCTGCGGATGCTCACTGAACATCCCGCTGGAAGATCAATTCTCCGACCCGGACGCCATCACAGACGTATCATCCGCACGCTCCCTGCTCGCTACCGCATACAACGACCTCCCCCAGCATATTTTTGAGTTTGCCGTTCTCTCGGACGACTTCTATCCTTCTTCCAAACTCATAAAAGATGCAGGTCTCCAAAACCTTTATCGCTGGAGAGAAGTGGAGCTGACCGAACTGGCAGACAACCTGTGGACAGAATACTATGCAGTCATCTCCACCATCAACGCTTTACAAAACCGGTTGGATGCTGTCACAACCATCAGTCCGGAAGAAGAGAGCGAAAAAAACATCATCGCCTGCGAAGCCAAGGCACTAAAGGCAAAATGCTATTTCGACCTCCTGCGTTTGTTTGCCCCATCTTATCCGGGAAACGAAGAAAAAGAAGGCATCATCCTCAAAGACCAGGTGGAACTGGATTACCTGCCCCGTTCCTCCATCAAAAAATGCGTTACGGAAATCCGGCAGCTGCTAAAAGAAGCCCGACATCCGGACAACACCCCGGATAAAATCTACTGGCTCTCCGACTACGCCGTAACCTACCTTCAGGCCGAAGTCGAATTATACACAGGCAACTACCTTGAAGTCCTCAACCTCACAAACGAACTGATTACTCTGTTCCCGGAAGAAACTCTGGGAAACAATCCTTACACTGCCTTGTGGAGCAACGAAACCAGCAAAGCACGGATTTTCGCCAAATACCAGTCCGACCAAATCTACCAGGATATCCGGTATGACACCTACGCCTCAGGCGACTATCTCGTAATGAATGACGAAATCACATACTCCCCGCAAGACAAAAGAAAAACCTGGTCCGAAATAGAATTCGTCATGGACAACACACAACCGGTCCGGCTCTTCGGAAAATACAACAAAATGAACCGCGAAGAAATCCCCGGTATGTATGTCAACATCTGGCGGGCAGCAGGTATATGGCTCATGCGCGCCGAAGCGCTTGCCCGCACCTCAAAACCCGGGGCCGCCACTGAACTGATGAACCGCTTCCTCACCCAACGCGGGGCTGAACCCCTCGAAACCTTCACAAATCCGGAGAAACTACTCGAACAGATTCTGGAAGAACGGCGCAAAGAATTTGTCGGAGAAGGCGAACGCTATTTCGACCTCAAACGATGCCATAAAACCCTCAATAAATACAAAGAATACGGGAACGGCATACTTCTCACCCTACAACCCGGAGACTACCGTTGGACCCTGCCCATCCCCGCCTCCGAATACCGTTACAACGAAAAAATAAACCAAAACGAAGGTTGGCCAAAAATAAAAATTTAGTTAAACATTTAAATTTAATACCATGATGAAAGCAATGAAAAACCTATCTTTAATCCTGTTTCTGCTCATATATTGCGCAGGAATATTCAGTTGTTCCGATTCCGATAATGACGGATATTCTGGAAAAAACAAATTATACATCACAACCGACCAGGATCCCGTCATGATAGAATCCGACACAACTCCCCTACGGGCCAGCCTCATCATGACACGGGCTTACGCAAAAGACCAGACCTTTGAAATCTCCGTGACAAACACTACAAACGAAATGGAAAACCTGGTGACGGTAAAACCCTCATCAGTAACCATTCCCTCAGGGGCAAAAGCGGTAAACTTTGACATCATCTCCAATGGCAGGGAAATCCTGAAAAACGAAGTCTACCTCGAAATCAGTGTGAAAGCCTTGCCCGAGACAGATATGGAAGTACACCAAATCCTTAAAATCAGATTAAAACCCGGCTTACGCAACCCCGAACTAAGCGAAGAACAAAAAGCCCTATTAGAAATTTACAAACAAAACGGACTCGATCTCAGCCAATGGATTGGAGTAATCCCCGTAAAAGTCAAAATAAACAGTCCGGCAGACGGCTTTTATGAACCTTTTATCACCGAATTTACGAAAGAATACACCGGAAAAACCGTTATTACCCTAAGCGAACAGTCCACCGCAAACGCTCCCGTATTGAAAATGACGGAAAACCCGATGGGCCTGACAGAATACTTCTACTTCATACTCCGTAAAGTCACCGTCGAAAACACCGAATACTGGACTCCGCAACCCGACGTACCGGCCATGATGGAGCTGATCAATTTCTCGGCCGACAGCAAAGAAACATTTGATATGACATTAGACAATATCCGTCTCGGAATGCCTCAAAACGGAAAATCCGCCATCACCTTTACAGGTGAGAAATCCGAAGACGACCCCATTACTATCGTCCCTTTCCATTACGACTATTCTGCCTGGAATCGCCTGAAAGAATTGGCAGATGCCGGCAATGAAATAGCACTCGCCTGTTCCGGCAACTCTCAGACCCTGGATCCCCTCTTCCACCTGTTCACCACAGACATCAGCGAAGACGGATGGGAAAACGAACCCTCGGACTTCGTAGCCCCGGAAGGCAACCTGAACATAAACGAAGGCAAAATGACCTTTATCTTCTCCTTCGATCACAGCGATGCCGGCGGTTATTCCCAGATAACCATTGAATATACCCTACCTGAATAAATACAACAATGCATATAGATAAAATCATTTCCATACTCTGTATCCTGATGCTGTCCTGCTGGACAGCACAGGGACAGCAGTACCCGAAAAGCGAAGCAATTGCCTTGCCCCAGGGAACCCTCTTCAAAAGTCTCCCCAACGGATTACGCTACATCCTCAAAGCAAACGACTTGCCCGGACATAAGATAGAATTCCGCTTAGTAATTCCGTCCGGGTCCCTTCGGCAAACCCGGCACGAAGGAGGAGTAGCCCATTTCCTGGAACACATGGCTTTCAACGGAACAACCCACTTTCCGGAAAAAGGCATCGTCAACTACCTCGAATCCCTGGGCGTCAAATATGGTTTCGGGATTAACGCTTTTACCGGATTTGACCGCACCATCTATATGTTCTCTATTCCAACTGATCATCCGGAAGGCCTGGACCAGGCTCTGCTTATACTGAAAGACTGGCTGTGCGGCATCACCATTGCCCCCGAGGAAGTGGAAGGGGAAAAAGGCATTATCCTCGAAGAAGAACGGGGCTACGACACCGGTGACGTCTTCTACGACCTGAAAGTAAAAAACACCCGCTACAGCCGGCGGATGCCTCTGGGAACACCGGAAGAGATACAAAACATGACAGCCCGGAAACTAAAAAAATTCTACCACAAATGGTATACTCCGGCATCAGCCGCATTAATCATCGTAGGCGACATAGATACCACCCTTACCGAAAAAAAAATACAGGAACTGTTTGCCGGAATACCGGCCCATAAAACAACCGCCCGGGCCTATTCCCTGAACTATCCCCAAAAAATCATTTATCAGGACATAGCAGATACCCTGCTCAGCCGCTCTTCTTTAGAACTGATTTTACCTAAACCAACCATCACCCAGCACACCTACGGAGACAAACTGGAAAAAGCCAAAGAGACATTACTCGTTTCAGCCATTAACGAGCGTTTCAAAGCCCTGCAACTCAATGTATCTCTCTCCAAACAATGGTACTTAGGTGACAAAGACCACCTCGTACTCAGTTTCGAAGGGAAAAACGACACAGCCATACAAACTCAAATCAGCCAGGCCATTAACGCCTTAAAAAATATCCGGCAAACAGGATTTTGTTCTGCCGAACTACAACATCTGAAAGAAAATATCATCCGCAAATCCGCTCATTTATCCACTGTAAAAAACTCGGACGAATGGTGTGAAGACTTCATCGACCTGATCCTCAGCGGAGAACGTTATCTCCAGGATACCCTTCACCAAAACGGATTGGCACAGCACATTCGCAATGTTCAAAGCCGGGAACTCCAGATCATGGCCCGGCAGTGGTTTTCAAACCCCGGAACAATCCTGGCAGCCTATCGCTATCATCCGGAAAAAGGTATAAGCTTAGATAAAAAAATGATCAAAGCAGCCTGGAAATCCGGCGAAAAAAGCCCTTGCCAGCCTTACGAATACATTGTCCGCGAGCAAGAAGAACAACAAACCGTACCACTACCCGCATTCCTTACCCGCGAAATAACGCCTGCTCCGGCCTGCATAGCCGCAGAACGATGGATAGAAACACTGGGAATCAAGGAACTCCAACTCACAAACGGAGTACGGCTCATCCTAAAACCGACTAAAGACGAAGCCAAACAAATCACCATCCATACCTTTGCCCCCGGAGGTACCTCCTTGCTGACTCCCGACAATTACGCATTGTTAGAAGGCACAGCCGGCTACATGGAAATGGGAGGCATCGAAAAAATGGACTACGACACCTACGGAATGATGCTCGCCCAGGAAAATATGGCCTTCACAGTACTGTTGGAAACATACTGGCACGGTTGGATGGCCATGGCTCCCGCAGATAAAAGTACGGAACTGTGCCATCTCATTTACGAAAAATGCTTCTATCCTGAAAAAAGATATGAAGACTTTGAAGAAATACGCCGGGACATGCTTGCTGCCCCGGAAAAAGAAACAGTACTCAGCAAAATGCTACGCAACGCTCCGGACCGTCAGCTATCCAAACGGATGGACGAACTGATGGGAAACATCGTCCCATTCGGCAATAGTCCCGAAAATAAACAACAAATCGAAGCCCTCAACCTCGACAGCATTGCGGACTTCTACCGACAACTCTATACCAATCCCGACGGTATGACCTGCGTCGTATGCGGAAATTTTGACCTCCGGGAGGTTGAAAAAAAACTCGTCGCAACCCTCGGAGCCTTTCCCCGCCACCACAAACCCAATCAATGGGTGGACCCGCAATTCCAATTACCGGCTGCTTCCTACCAGGAAGAATTTCCAAACCAACATCCGAATCAAACCGTCTTCGACTATTTATTCTACGGACATCATAAAAACGGCCTACGCCACTCCCTGACATTAAAACTGGTCCGGGATGTCGTACGCAACCGCCTGCTTTCCATACTCAGGGAAAAAGAGTCCCTGCTTTACTCTCCCTACATTTCCCTGTTTTACAAAGGCTATCCGCAACCCACCTACTACTTTGACATCAACGCCTCGGTCGATACCAAATACACCGCCAAAGTAGACAAATTACTCAGGGAAATTATCCGGGACATCCAGGAAAAACCGGTTACACCCGAAGAACTGTCGGCATTACAACGCTCATTTATAGTTACCCGACGCGAATCCATAAACGACTACGCCACGGCAGAGTGGAAAAAATATCTGAGCGGAGCCCTGAAAGACGGAGAGGACCTCGACGAACTGGCACGCTACGAAGAAATACTGTACTCTATCACCCCTGAGGATATCCGGAACGCCTGCCGGCAATATTTCAACCTGAACAACTACGTTCTCCTGCACATGGGACCTTTTGAAAAATAAATAAAAACACATTGATATGAAATACATCCTTACCCTACTCTGCACTCTCCTCCTTTTTATTCAAACCAAAAGCCAGGAAAAAAAAGCCTATAACCTCTTCGACGCCTCAGGCAAACAAATCAGTTACCAGGAAATGATGAAAACCCTGAAAACACAAGATGTTGTATTCATCGGCGAAATCCATAATTGTCCGATAGCCCATTGGCTCGAATATGAAATCATCAAAGACCTCTATCGGAAGCACGGCGACAAACTGACCATCGGAGCTGAAATGCTGGAAGCCGACAACCAACTCATCCTCAACGAATACCTCGACGGACTTATCAGCTCCGACCGCTTTGAAGAAGAAGCCCGACTCTGGCCCAATTACACCACCGACTACGCCAACGTAATCGGATTAGGACGCGAACACCATTTACCCGTTATCGCAACCAACGTCCCGCGCCGCTACGCCAATATGGTCAAAAACGGAGGATTCGAAGCCCTGGAGAAACTATCTCCCGAAGCTCTCCGATACATAGCTCCGCTTCCCATAGAATATACTCCCGACGAAGAAGCAAGCGCAATGTTCGGACTCATGCTGATGACATCTGCCAAAAAGACTAATCCGGAGAATATAGCAAAAGCACAAGCCATCAAAGATGCTACCATGGGATGGTTCATCTCAAAAAACCTCAGATCAAAATTCGTACACCTCAACGGGAACTACCATTCCGACTTTAAAAAAGGCATTATCACCTATCTCAACCTATACCGCCCGGGCCTCAAAATCGCCAACATCTGCTCTGTACGCCAGGACGAAATAGATAAACTCGGAGAAGAAAACCAGGGACGGGCAGACTTTTATATCTGTGTTCCCACCGACATGACCATGACCTACTGAAAAATCCTTTCTTCCATAACCTTAAACCGGCAAAAAGAGTATAACAGGATAAACCCCAACACCCTGTTATGGAAGAAAAAAAACGGCTTACCGAACCCAACACCCCCCAGCCCGACCCCCGATACAAAATCAAGGTCATGGCGAAGGGCCCCTATTTAGTATACGGAAACCCACCGTTATCTCAGGAAATTTTAGTGGAAAACAACGAACACACGATATGGAAATACGAATCCGGACAAACGTTCTCTGCCGCCAACCAGCCAACCCCGCTGTGCCGCTGCGGACATTCCCATAACCATCCCTACTGCGACGGAGCACATGCACACGCAGAATGGGAGTCCGCACTCACCGCCGACAATATTCCCCTGTTGGAAGATGCAGAACTATATGACGGGGAGACCGTATCATTAGCCGACAATATCAAATACTGTTCCCATGCCCGGATATGCCTGGCAAAAGGTACCGTATGGGAACTCATCAAAACTTCCGGCAATCCGGAAGACCGGGACAACGCAATCCACGAAAGCACCCTCTGCCCCTCCGGACGCCTCAAACTTTGGGATAAACAAACGGAAAACTTCATCGAGCCTCCTTTGAAACCGGCAATCAGCCTCATCGAAGACCCGCAAATGAAATGTAGCGGCCCGCTATGGGTCAAAGGCGGTATACCCATAAACGGACCCGACGGAACAAAATACGAACAACGCAACCGGGTCAACCTCTGCCGCTGCGGCGCATCTTCCAACAAACCTTTCTGCGACGGAACACACGTCCGGATCCGGTTTAACGACAAACTACCCCTCAGCTAACCATCGTTTATACGGACATTTACTTAACATCCCGTTATAATAACGCAAATCTCCGGTAACTTCCGGCCCCAGCCATTCAGGCCGTTCAAAAGCCTCGTCCCGGTTTTTCAATTCCACTTCCGCCACCACCAAACCCTCATTTTCCCCATAAAACTCATCCACCTCAAAAACATGCTTCCCCACCCGGACAAAATAACGGACCTTATCTATCACTCCCGGTTCACACAACTGCAACAACTCCCGGGCCTCCTCCACGGCAATCTGCTTCTCCCATTCATAACGGCTCAATCCCTCCGAATCACTTTTACCTTTTATCGTAATAAATCCCTGGTCACCCCGGATCCGGACCCGAACCGTGCGTTCCGGAACAGAACACAGATACCCCTGGACAATCCGAACCGATTGACAGGCCAGGGACTTGAATTCCCCGGCCACCAGAAACTTCCTTTCAATTTCCTGCGCCATCTCTGAAAAACTTACTTCTTATTCCTTTTAGGCTTTCTCTCCGGCACTTTAACCTCCGCCGGCATCTTCCTGCCTTCCAAAAATTTCACCACAGCATATTTAGCAGCAGCTATCGTTTCCCGGTTCACCTTCTCAATCACACTTCCCCGAGCCACATCTTCCGTAGTCACATACCCTTCCATCAACAACAACTGTACAATCATATTATTAACGTTCGTTTCCTCACTATACCCTTCAGCAATATACAACCGGTCCATATGTTCGGAAAACTCACGTGCAAACTCTGGGTAATTGGGTAAACTCATCAACTCCTCGAAAGTCTCGCTAAAACTGCTCAACTCAATATTCAAATTCGGATTGACCAGCAAAGGACTGAATTCTTTTTCCGGATCCACCGGTTTAAAATCCACCAGATTACCCATATCCACCTTCCGGCTGATATCATCCATCCGGCGATAATCCGCTTTCTTCATATTCTCTAACTGATAAATAAAGAAATTATAACGCCACAATTCCGAGCTATTCATTTCCCCTCCGAAAATAGGACGGTACTTCTCATTCAACAGACGCTTCACCCGGATTTTACCTTCATTGATTTCAGGCCGGGTCACCCGCACTTCCTGAATCATCCGCTTCAACTCCATAGCCGCTTTTTGCGGTCCGGTTATCTCACGGCCCTTCTTGCCGATTTCTGTGGAAAGCATTCCGCACTGAATATTCCGGGCTTTGCCTTCTCCCTTCTCTCCACCCCGCATCACACGCACCAAATTCAATACAGAATCCAGCTGTCCCTCCTCTGCTATAAAAGGCTGTCCGCCCGGTGTGCTGGCCAACGAATCGAAAATACTGCTGAACATCTTCCGGTCAATCTTCATCTCCCGGCTTTCTCCCTCCCCATAAGATACAGTTGCCATAAAACGGTTTTGTATCATATCAAAAGAAACCGTCTCTATAGTATAACATACACCGTCACGGCGGAACTGCTTCCCGTCAAAAATCAGATTCACCACCTCCGTCACATCGATTTTATCCAGAAGTTTATAAGAAGAAGCCAGATAATACTGCTTCTCTCCTTCCACATAATCCCAGTCCAGAATCACATCCAGATAATTCCCGTGACGGGCAATCACATCCACGATATTCTTATCCGCCGTATAACGCTTCAGCGTACGCTGAAAATTCGGGCCGTCCTGGCTGGTAGCCTTCTCCTTTCGCTCGCCGTGAGCATCCATATACAACAGGAAATTCTCCGGATTATCCACCCGCGTAATCCCGGCCTCCTCCTTCGAATAATTACCCGCACTCAGCATAATGTCAATCTTATAAGGCATGGTAATATCACACATACCGCTCACCGTACTCCGTGAATTCAAATCTTCCACATTACTGTCGGCACTGCTCTCAAATAAATACTTATAATATTTGATATAATCCGGATCAAAATCCGTCGTCCGGGAAAAATCACCCACTTCCGTTCCGATACCATAAAGATTACCCTCCGCATCCTGAAACTCATGGAACATATCTCCCGCAATCAATTTCACAGAACGCACGCCTTCCAGGTTATTCCGCAACCATTTCAAAATAAAGGCAGCTATCATCTCCGACTTGCCCACTCCACTGTCTCCGTTAATCTCCACCACAAAAATACTGCCGTCATTCTCCTCCACGGCAAACAACGAACCGTGACGCGGATTACCGCCAATCTCCTTTATCTTCTCATTAATCACCGTCAGACGGGGCTTCTTCACATCCCCGAAATAATCCACCTTCTGCTTCAACGGAGTAACAATAGTCTTGATATTTCCGTTCGGTCCCGGAATATCAAAATAACCGATCTGAGGGAAAGAAATCAACTTCTCCGGGGCACCCAGAAAACTGATCACATCCGGTACAAAATTCGTAATATCGGTAAGAGCTATATCCTCCGTATAATTCAACCGGTAATTATCCGTCAGATACTTCATATACCCCTTCTGGAAAATCACCAACTCCTTCACCATCCCATGTTTCACTACCTTACAACGGTAGTCATCAGAATCCATATTCGCAATAAACCGGGCCAGACGATTCGTAAAGAAAGAAGAATCCGGACGCAAATCCAACAACTTCAGATAATCATTCGGTCCGGCCTCCTCCATCTGCACCTTCGACCGGGCATCCAAACGGTCCACTTTATGGAAAGGATATTCCCGCTTCTTTGCATCCGTCACAATACGGGTATGCTCCTGTACCGGCTGCTCGGAAGAAATCACCCCGCACTTCCGCATCAACTCATTGATCCAGCTAATCCGCCCCCCCTGGAAAGTCTCCAAAGCCTTATTCTCCATCTCAAAGCCTTTATAAATTGAAATACCATGCTGAACCATTTCATTCACACTTGAATTCTGTTTCATAAAAGCCGTCTCCACCAAACGTACCAGCGTATGCGTATAACGCTTATAATAATCCGTTCCTTTCGTCCGCTTAATCATACTGATATAAAACAGCACCACCTTACGGCTCACCCGGTGAATCTCCCCCTCCGCCACCTTAATGTCACGGCGCCGCATAATATAATCATTAATCTCCTTCAATTGCGAAGGCATAATCTCCGTGATAAATTCCTCGGTAAACATTTTCACCTCTCCGTCCTCACAAGCCCCGATCTTATCACTGAAATATTTCAGCTTCGCCGAAACCAACCGGTAAAAAGAATGGTCATTATTCAGCAAATAAAGGAAAAGAATCTTGTCCGTCACCGACATACCGTCCCGGTTCATTCCCGAAGCAATAGAATCCATGACATAACCCATGCACTTCTGAGCCAGCAGAGTTTCCTTAAACTCAGGCAACGCCCGCAACCGGTTGATAAACTCATCCACCCAAATCTGTAAATTCAGGTCCCCCAGCTGAATACCGATAATCTCTTCAAAAGTCTCTCCGGCCACCCGTACAATCTCCTTTCGGCTGGGTTCCAGGCTTTCTTTCTCAAACGGCAGGTTAAAATGCAACAAAATCTCCCGGATATATTTCTTAATAATCACATTAATCCCTTCCAGTTTCGATTTATCCAGCTCCGGACTTCCGGTAGCATCAATAGCCAGAATCTTCACCTTACTGTCAGAAAACAAAATGTGCTCCATCTCAATCAGAATCTCCCGCATGACATTCTTCTCCATCGGATCATCAAGCACATTAAAATTAGGCTGAAAAGTCTTCTTATTCGTGATATACTTCAAAATAACCGCCTTACTGTACTTCGAACTCACCGTATTAAAATCCAGATCAGCAATTGCCGGCACCTGCTTATAAATCTGAGCCAGCAAATTCTCATACACCTTCGTAAAAGCTGCACTGCGGATAAATTCAAAAACATCCCGGCACGAACCAATCTTATCCCCATGCAACTCAATCACTGAATTTACCGAACGGTCAATCGTAGTGATACTCACCCCGCTACGCTCAGGCGAAGCATGATAAAGTGTCCGTATATCGCGGATTTGCAAAGAAGGAGCCTTATCCTTCTTAAATCCGGCAGACAAAGGAAAATCCCCGATAACCGCTTCGATCAAATCCTGCGTCCTCCCATAAGCAAATATCTCCTCTAAAATAGTATGGCTTTCCACCTCCTTATATTCCGGAGCTAAACGCTTCCCTGCAAACATTGTCCAATACTTCACGAAAATCGTGAAAGCATCTTCCAATTCATACTTAAACACCTGCTTACTCTCTTCCGTATCAGACAAAAAACCGCCAATGGCAAAACGGACCAATCCCGTAGGATACGGCACCGCAGCAATACCCCGGTTCAGCGCCAGATACTGGCAGAAACACAACAAGTCCGCATAAGAAAATCCTTCACCCACCCGGAAATTAAACAAATAAGAACCATCCGAAGGCAACCAGGTCACGTTCGTCCCCTCAAACCGGGCAACCACCCGCTGAGCCACATCCTTCGCCCAATTCATACGCTGCAGTGACTCACTGCGGAAATTCTTATTCACACGGAAACGGTTTAAATTTTCTACCAACCGTTTCTGATAATAAACAAAAAACGGTTCATTCTCATACTTAAAATCATCCGGTAAGGCCAGAATATCCAACTTATCCAAAGCCACCAATTCATCCAACAGAAAAATATACAACGGACTACCCTCAAAACCAGCTGTCTTATGCAATTGCCGGTTAACAACACTATTTGCATTCGACTTCTCAATCCGTCCGATCTGTTCATTGATAAAACGCACCAACGTCTCCTTAATCTTATAGCGGGAAGCATTTTTCGGCAATTCGCCCTCAAGCGTATCTTTAATCTTCTTCGCTACCTGAGCTATTTCCAACAGATTATTCAGCATCAGCAAAGAATTGTTATTTCCGTGAGCGCTCGAATTCTGCTGCCGCACAAAAGCAGCCACAGAAGCAGCCTGGGGAGTAACCGCCAAAGCCCCTAAACGATCGCCCGTAGCCGATAAATTCTTCGTTGTAGACAAAGAAGAAACCGCCCGTATATTAGCCTGAGCATTGATATTATTAATAATATAACGCGATATAGTGCGCCATTTCGGCATATTCTTATCCGTAACCTTCACACTATCCGCATAAGCCTCATCTAAAAACAAGGTAATCTTGCTCGTATTCATCAGTTTCAGAAACGAATTCAGCGCTTCCGTATTAAAATCCGTATATCCGGTCGGATTATTCGGATCATTAATCAAAATAGTCGTATTTTCACAAAACAAATCCCACAGACTTCCGCTATCATCAAACAAAGACAAAGTAGATTTAATCCGAAGCAACTTATCCGTCAAACGCTCATAAGCCAAACGCCCGTCAGGTAAATTCTCAATCTCTATATCAAACGGATTAATATCAAAACTGTCATCCGGCAACAAATCCTTATACTCCCACGCCTGCATCGCATTATAAATAACATAAGGCTTCGGACGGCCATGGGGATGAAACAACAAATCCCGGATAATCATCTGCACCGAATCAGATACAGAGGTCTGCTCCAGATTTCCCAATGCCGACAAAAACTCCTTCACCACCTCCTGCTCCTCCGGAGACAAAGCCCGGTACTTCTCCCGGATACCCAGGTCATTCAGGAAATTATCATACCGGCCCTTATTATTCGCATCGTTATCCACCTTCGTAATATAAGCCTGATACTTCTCCAGGAACAGGTTAATCCCGAAATTCTTATGGAAATGATTCTTTAAAGTCCGTTCATAATTACTCGGAATAATACTCAGAATCAACTCACAAGCCCGGTATACCTTCTCATCCAACCGATGCAAAGGCTTCTGTAACAAATATTGGCCATAAGTGCGTATCTGATTCCGACCGCCTCCCTCCAATACACTCAACACCTGAATCTGCGGACTGTCGGAATAAAAATACTGCCGTATACGGCTTTCAAATTCCTCTATCAGCTCCCGTGTCTGTACTTGCCGCTTATCCTCCTTGTGGCAATTCTCCAGGAAATAAATAAAATCCCGTAGCTTCTCCAACGAATACTTATCCTGAACAATCTTCCGGGAGAACACATCTAACTTAAACACATTCAGGCGTTTCACTGCATCGGTAGCCGTTCCGAGCTGTTCTTGCAGGATATGATTGATTTCCTTCTCATACTCCCGTATCTGAATCTCAATTTTTTCACGGAATTCAGCCAAAAAAGAAAGATTGACATTCTCCAGAATCAACCGCAGATTCAACTGCGTATTAGCCGGCGAACCCAATTTCTTGGTATGCACCTTATTCAGCGTATTGATGATTCCATTGTGAAAACAGAACACCAAAGAAGTATTGGAGCTGCGGGACTCCTTCGAATCGTCTACAATCACTAAACGCGTCAGCAAAGGAAACCACTTCTCTCCCGAAAAAGGATTCACCCGCATATGGCGTGCTTTCACCACAAAAACAGAAGTCGTATCCACACACATCTGCTCGAAAAGCTCCTCAGCAGAAGGATTCTCCAACACCTGCACACTATTACGGCTGAAAACATCCCCCCGAATCAAACCAACGGCTTTATCCGCATTTCCGGAGACCACCGTAGTAATCATCCCGTTCAATCCCTTAAAATTGACAGCCCAGCGCATCCGGTTCAGGAAATCGGCTTTCTCCGCCCCGGTTGTATAATGCGTACTCTGACTAATCATTTGCTCCAGGGTATCCATTAAGTAATTCCAGTGAGCCTCATTCAAATCACCGGTCACCCCGATAACATCCCGGTATTTTCGCAAATCCCTGACCTGACCGCCCAACTGCACCTGTGAAATAAACTCTACGTGGCTGCTTCGCACCGGAGGTGTCCCCACCGAAAAATCATGCGTATCTTTAATATTCCTCAAAAGAGCCCGCGCATCCGGATTCACCATCTCCGTATCTAAAAACTCGTTAATCCTCTTTACAAACTCTCCCCGTCGTCCGCTCAGCTCAAAAGCTTTCGAATGATTATGAGGACAAAGCATCAAAGACACATCCGTATACCCCGGAATATCTTCCCTGAATTTCAGCAGATAACGGTTAATCTCCGATTGCTGTGCCGTAGGGTCGTCCGGTTCCTCAAAACAAAGTTTCACAAAACTCGTCAGATTATCATAAATATGACGCGGCAGAAAAATTTCCGCCCGCTCCCCTAACGATTCATACAGATTCAATAATTGCCGGGCTTCATTACTCAGAAACGCCCTGGGTTCTCCTTTGATTTTCATTGTATTCTTATAGCGTGTATTTCTTCATTTCCAAAAAAAAGCCCGCCTTTCAGCGAGCTTCCTTTTCCATTATCTCTTCCTTATGCCAATAGAAGCCCGTAACGTAACCTTACGTTTAAAATTATTATCCATAAGCTTCATTCCCTTTGACATCGTTTTATCGGATTCCTATGATTTTGCTACAATATTAAGAATTAATCTCTTAAAATCCTCCCGTTTGTTAAAGAAACCTCAAAAAAATCAGAAAAAACCTTGAAATATAACACTTCCTTTCTTTACCCTGTAACTCCGACACGCCCCCCCTGCAAAACAAACAGAGAAACCAAACGACCGCTAAAACTTCAAAAGTCAGGATGGCACAAACTGTTAATTTTATGAAATTAATTGGCATAATGGCAGACGAATACGTAAAACAAAACAGTTTGGCTTGATTTTTGTGCTCAGACAAACTATAAATTAAGATTTACAATTTAAAACTATGGAACACACTACAATGCTCGGAGGAAACCTGTGGATCTGGGTAATCTTTATCGGGTTCACCATCATCAGCTGGCTCATCAGCAACCAATTGAAGAACCGCTTTCAAAAATATTCCAAGATACTGACAGCCAACGGAATGACAGGTCGTGACGTCGTCGAAAAAATGTTGCGGGACAACGGCATCAGCGGAGTAAAAATCGGAACCGTTGAAGGCCAGCTGACAGACCATTACAACCCCGCCAATAAAACCATCAACCTAAGCAAAGACGTCTATTACGGAAACAGCATTGCGGCCGCTGCCGTGGCAGCCCACGAAACAGGACATGCCCTCCAGCATGCCAAAGCATACAGCATGCTGAAACTACGTTCCGCCCTCGTCCCGGCAGTCGAATTTGCCTCTCATTGGGTGCAATGGATTCTGTTGGCAGGCATCATATTAGTCAACACTTTTCCCGGATTACTGCTGGCCGGTATAGGATTGTTCGCCATCATGACCCTCTTTAGTTTCATCACCCTGCCGGTAGAAATAGATGCCAGCCACCGGGCTTTAGCCTGGCTGCGCACCTCCGGGATTACAAGCCAGCAAACCCAAGGATACGCCTTTGATGCCCTGAAATGGGCGGCCTACACCTACGTCATTGCAGCCCTGGCCTCCCTCGCCACCCTCCTCTATTACATCATGATTTACATGAACCGGAGGAATTGAAAAAAAAACTTTACATGTTTCCCTGTTTTTATCAAGGACATAATTTCTCATAAAAATAAACCGACCGAAAATTTTACTTTTCGGTCGGTTTATTTTTCATTGCCGGGAAGTCTTGAACTCCTTGAACACCTTTTTAACCTCATCCACATAATCCAGCTTCTCCCAGGTAAACAGTTCCACCTCTTTTTCCACGGTAGGCCAGTAATTAGAAGTAAACACCTTCTTTACCACCTGCGGGTTGCGGCCCATATGTCCGTAACTGGCTGTCTCCTGATAAATCGGATTGCTCAGTTTCAGGCGTTCGACAATCGCCCGTGGACGCAAGTCAAATATTTCATTTACCTTCTCCGCAATCTCAGCATCTGTCAGTGCCACTTTCGCAGTACCATACGTATTCACATACACACCCACCGGTCTGGCAACACCGATAGCATACGAAATCTGAATCAACATTTCATCGGCAACACCGGCTGCCACCATATTCTTCGCAATATGCCGGGCTGCATAAGCAGCAGAACGGTCCACCTTTGAAGGGTCTTTTCCGGAGAAAGCTCCGCCACCGTGCGCACCTTTACCTCCATACGTATCTACGATAATTTTCCGTCCCGTCAATCCCGTATCTCCGTGAGGTCCCCCGATTACAAACTTACCGGTAGGATTCACAAACAAAATCAGATTCTTGTCAAACAGATTTTGTACCCGCCGGGGCAACAAAGCCTTCACCCGGGGCAATAAAATATCAATAATATCTTTTTTAATCCATTCCACCATCGCCTCATCCGCTTTCAGGCAAGCTTCCGGAGTCTCGTTTGCCGGCTGAATAAACTCATCGTGCTGGGTGGAAATAACAATGGTATGAATACGGGCCGGCTTTCCGTCATCTCCGTATTCAATTGTCACCTGCGATTTTGAGTCGGGACGCAGATATTGCATCAACTGTCCCTCCTTCCGGATCTTCGCCAGTTCAATCAACAGCAGGTGAGCCAACTCCAAAGAAAGCGGCATGTAATTATCGGTTTCATTCGATGCATATCCGAACATCATACCCTGGTCGCCGGCACCCTGTTCCATCGGGTCTTCCCGGACCACACCCCGGTTAATATCCGGCGATTGTTCGTGGATAGCCGAAAACACTCCGCAGCTGTTCCCGTCAAACATATATTCGCTCTTCGTATAACCGATTTCATTGATGACCTCACGGGCCACCTGCTGAACATCCACATAAGTCTTAGTCTTAATCTCTCCGGCAATCACCGTTTGCCCGGTAGTAACCAACGTCTCGCAAGCCACTTTTGCTTCCGGATCAAAAGCAATGATACGGTCGAGCACAGCGTCTGAAATCTGATCGGCAACCTTATCAGGATGTCCTTCCGATACGGATTCTGAAGTAAATAAATATCCCATAATTTAATTTTAGACCTTTGATTGTAGACTGCGGATTACAACTCCCGAAACAATTGCAGATCACACATCTAAAATCATAAATTAATACTACGGGAAAGGCAATGGATGGTTGAATTCAGAAGTAATGCATTTTAGCAATTTTTTTCTGTGGTTGCAATCAGCCAAATCTTTCCACAATGACGTCGCAAAGGTACAACGAAAAGCGAAAAGCGAAAAGCGAAAAGCGAAAAAAATTCATAAAAGGTACATCCGGTTAGTCAAAGAACAAAAAAATGCGGTTTTATTTCTAATTTTGTGCCATTAACACTGATTAGCACATATCCTACTATGCCATTACTTTACGATACCGGAATCCGGGCTTACCATTTAGCTGTCCGATTGGCCGCACCTTTTCATGAGAAAGCCGCCTTACTGTGCAAAGGCAGGAAAGCCACCCGCCTCCGTCTCCGTGACTTTCAACGAGGCAAGGAACGGTTGGTCTGGTTTCATGCCGCCTCACTCGGAGAATTTGAACAAGGAAGACCCGTTATGGAAAAACTCAGGGAAATGGAACCGGACACCAAAATTCTGCTGACCTTTTTTTCTCCCTCAGGCTATGAAGTCAGAAAAAACTATACCGGTGCCGATTATATATACTATCTTCCGGCCGACACCCGGAAGAATGCCCGGCGCTTCCTCGCCACTGTCCGGCCCGATGCCGCCATATTCATCAAATACGAATTCTGGTATCATTTTCTCCATGAACTGCACCAACGGCAAATTCCCACCTACCTCATATCGGCAATCTTCCGGCCGGGACAACCATTTTTCAAAAGATGGGGAAGTCTGCACCGGAAAATGCTGGGTTTCTTCGACTGCCTGTATGTACAGGACGAAGCATCAGTCCGGTTGTTGAATTCCGTCGGCATCACCCGGAGCAAACAGACCGGCGATACCCGTTTCGACCGGGTAAAGCAAATAGCCTCTTCCGCCCGAAACATCGAGGCCGTAGAACGTTTCTGTGCTGGCCGGCCGGCCGTTGTATGCGGCAGTACCTGGCCTCCCGACGAAACAATCCTGACAGAATACATCAACCGGTATACCGGAGCATATAAATGGATATTGGTTCCCCACGAAATAGGCGAAAACCACATCAAATCACTCATGGCAAAATGCCGGAAAAAAATCACCCGTTACAGTCAGCCGGAAATTCCGTTAGAAGACTGCGAAGTATTGGTCATTGATTGTATCGGGTTACTGTCCTCCATTTACCGTTATGCCAAAATAGCCTATATCGGCGGAGGTTTTGGAGTAGGCATACACAACACACTGGAAGCTGCCGTTTACGGTATTCCGGTCATTTTCGGGCCAAACCATCAGAAATTCAATGAAGCGGTAAGCCTTCTGCGTGAAGGAGGAGCTTTTGCCATTCACAACGGCACAGAGTTGGGAGAAGTCTTAGACCGATTGCTCACCACTCCGGCCATTGCCGAAGCAGCCGGACGTCAGGCACTGGCTTATGTAGACAGCCAACTGGGAGCCACCGACATCATCAGCAAAAAACTGACAGCCAAAGGAGACAGAGAAACAAACCCATCCTAAGGCTTTACCGCAAGCCACTCCTTCAACGTCTCTATCAAATCTTCCCGCGAAACCGGGTCAATATCCTTGATCCGGCAGATATGGCTCATGTCTCCCCTTACATACTTCCGGCATTTATCATTTTTTTTCAAATCCACGGCAGTAGCATACCAAGGGTCACTTCCCCCGTAAACAAACAAAATCCTTTCGGCCTTGGTCTGCAACCAGGTATTTATTTCCTCCATCTGCCGGGTATTAAAGGGTTTTCTTACTATCCCTTCCGGCCAGGTAAAAGAAAAATCTATATTCCCCTTATCTTTCAAAAACTTCCGGAAAGGCTTAACATTATAATCATACATGCCTGTTTCCGTCAAAGCCGCATAGAAAAAAGGCTGCATACGTTTGATATACTCATCTTCAAAAAAATCGGGAGAAGAAATCTTCACCAGGTAATCAAAAACCTTCTGCCAATCCCCTGCATCTTCCGTGTCCGGAATCTCCTCACAACTGTTGCCCCATTGCCAAAAAGCAAACGGATATTCCAATATAATCAACTCCAAAGCCCTTCGCATTCCTCCCACTTTTTCATACGTGTAACCTCTTTCCGCCGCAACTTTTTCCAAACAAGGCAATAAATCATCCAGATGTTTAAAACAAAGCAATTGAAAATCCCGGATATTATAACGACAATCCTCCGGTACACTTCCCACGCCGAAAAACATCCCAACCCCTTCTTTCACAACTCCCAGTTTATTCAGGAATTTATCTAAACGCGGGTCCACATACTCCAGATTCAAAGGAGCCACATAAGGAACACTGACATCCACATCATCCGGATAAAAATAACGATGGAAAACCGTAGTCTGTCCTCCCTTGCTGATTCCCGTACTCACCCATTTGGAAGAAGGGTAAAGATGTTGTTTGATAGCCTGAATCACAGCATGGTGATCGGCGGCAGCCTGCTTTATAGTCAGATATTCCCAGGGAATACCGTCCTCCGGCACACTACTGTCAAAAAAGCGGTGTTCTATCGTCAACTGATTACCTTTCAGCAAACCAGCCAGTTCATTCTCCCTCACAGCTCCAATGGCATATCCCTCCAGCTCTGCAATGACGGGAGCCTCCGCAGCCCGATGTCCCAACAACACTTTTTGTTTAAAACTGCCGGACTCCGGACGGGTATGGTCCACCGGCTGTTCAAACCGGAATTCATAATATTCCAAAAAAGGACTTACTTCCCATTTTTTTATATCGCTCACCTGAGGTATCTGCTGCAACCTCTCCAGAATTCCGTTTTCAGCAAACAGAACGGCTGAACAAATTACAAGAACAAACCATGTACATACAATTTTCTTCATAACTTCACAATCCGGTATTAATTCTTTATCCGAACCCGCTCTTCTTTCTCCCCCTCTGTTTACGTCTGCAAGGTAAGAAAAAAAGGTGAAACGGGACGAAACCGTTTCAATTTTATATCTTTGCAAAGTCTATTTTACCTATGAACTACTTCCATTCCTACAAAGAACATTACCGGTCTCTGATACGTCTGGGAATTCCGATTGTCATCGGACAAATAGGTATTGTTGTCGTCGGGCTTGCCGACAACATCATGATAGGCCAATTCGACACCCTGCACCTGGCTGCTGCTTCCTTTGTCAACAGTGCTTTCAATATTCCTATCCTTTTCGGGCTGGGATTCTCCTACGGACTGACCCCTCTCATCGGACAATACTTCGGCAGAAGGGATAAATTCCACGTAGGGCAACTACTGCGTAACAGCCTGCTGGTCAACTTTTGCATAGGACTACTGCTGACCCTTATCATGGGAGTAGTATGGCTGAACATAGACCAATTAGGACAACCGGAAGAACTTTTACCCTTAATCCGGCCTTATTTCTCACTGCAACTGGCTTCCCTCGTCTTTGTCATGTTGTTCAACTCCTTCAAACAATTTGCCGACGGCATCACGGACACCCAAACGCCGATGTACATCATGCTCTCTGCCAATGTACTCAACATCGCAGGAAATTATATCCTGATTTACGGGAAATTCGGACTGCCCGCCTTAGGAATCGTGGGAGCCGGCATTTCCACCTTAGCCGCCCGCATCGTCATGCTGGCAGCCTTTGCCATACTTTTTTACAGAAGCGTCCGCTATCGCCGTTACCTTGCCGGATATAAAAAAAGCCGCTACAACCTTCCGGACATTCTTTCGCTCAACAAAATGGGATGGATGGTGGGAATACAGATGGGACTGGAAACGGCTCTCTTCGGGCTCACCGGTATTATGATCGGCTGGCTGGGAAGTATAGCTCTGGCAGCCCACCAGATTATGATTGCCATCTCCACGCTGGGATTTATGATTTATTACGGCATAGGGGCCGCCATTTCTGTACGGATAAGCCATTTTTTCGGACAAGGAGACCTTGTCAACGTCCGCCGCACCACCGCAGCCGGTTTTCATCTGATTCTGGTGTTGGCCCTGACAGCTTCCGTTCTTTTCCTCTCTTCCCAAAATTTTATCGGGTATCTCTTCACCACTTCACCGGAAGTCACTCATCTTGTCTCAACACTGATAATCATCTTAGTAGCCTACCAATTCGGCGACGCCCTGCAAATCACCTATGCCAACTCCCTGCGGGGCATCGGAGACGTGGTCTCTATGGCAGTGATTTCCTTCGTCGGCTACCTGCTCATTGCTCTGCCTGTTTGTTATCTCTGCGGCTTCATTCTGAAAGGAGGAATCACCGGCATCTGGATCGGCTACCCGATAGGGCTAACCTTAACAGGCGCATTATTATGCATCAGGTACTACCGCCGGACCCGGAACGGGGCTCCGCTTCGTTAACAATCCAACAAATTCCTCAATTGGCGCATTCCTTTCTCCTTATCGGCAAAATGCACGGTATGGAAGCCCAATTCCGCAGCAGCCCGGATATTCTGTTCCAAATCATCAATAAAAACGGATTCTCCGGAATTCACCCCATAACGCTCCATCAAAATCTCAAAAATCTTTTTCTCCGGTTTGATTGTTTTTTCTAAAGCCGAAATAATTTGTCCTTCGAAAAACTGAAATACCTCCCGGTCCTTCAGATAATCATAAAAATCCAGCGACATATTGGAAAGGCAGAACAAACGAAATCCTCTCGCAGATAACTCTTTAATCAACTGCTGAGTTTCCGGAATATCCCGCAAAGAATGTTTCACAAATTCCATAAAATCCCAACACTCATCATAATGCCGGCCGGAAAAATCGCTCATCCTGCGGACCGTTTCCCGCTGATCTGCCGTTCCCCGGTCAAAATCCTGCCAATGGCTGGTAAAAAAACCTTTCTTAAAAAGCATCAAAGGCATCTCCGGGTCTCCCGGATATTCCTGCATCAAGCGTTCGGGATTCCAGTCTACAACCACTCCTCCCAAATCAAATACAATATTTTTCATCCTTACTCTATATGAGACAAACCTATCATTTCATACTACCATATCACTATTTCATCCAAAAACTGAAAACCGGCATGTTTCTTCGCAAACAACCTTACATAACGTCCCCGCGCCCGGAAACGCGCCGTAAAATCACGGATAACCAATCTCTTTTCCCGGATTGAAACCTTATTCTTTATACGGGCCACTTCCTGAAAAGTGTTGCCATCTTCCGAGACACTCACAGTCACATACTCCGGCATATACACCCCCGGGCCCGTCAACTGCATAAAACCAGCCGATACGAAACTCAGGTCACAAACTGCTTCCAAATCGACAACAACATCCACATGGGTCAGGAAACCCTGCCAGCGTCCGTCCCCATAAGTCAGACCACCGCGATACCCGTCTGTCAATGTCATCCCACCCGCAGCAGGATACGAACCACTATAACGCGTCCTGTACTCCACTTTCCGGCCTACGGCCTTATGATAATCCAGCCGGGCCCGGGCGATTTCCCCTTTCCTTCCGCCGGAATCAAGGATAAAAGCTTCTATTTTCGCCGAATCCGTCACATAAAACGGCTCCCGGTAGACTAACTCGGGTCCTCCGTTTACCGAATAACGAATCTGCGGCCGGTATTTCTCCGCATCAAACCACACCTTCATTTTCTTTCCGGCAGTATCCACCTCAGACCGAACCTCCAGCCGGCTGCTGAGGGGAAAAGCATTCACCCCCATCCGGCTCAACCAGCCGGTATGCTTTCCGATCCGCCGTTTGAAATCCTCCGGCTCCCGCCGTTCTTGGGGTGTCCACACCACTTCTGCCAAGGCCAGCAAACGGGGAAAAATCATATATTCCGCATGTGCCGTATCGGAAATATATTCCGTCCACAAATTAGCCTGAGCTCCCAAAATATGTCTTGCTTCTTCCGGAGTTAACCCCTCCGGCACCGGGTGGTAAGAATACACTTTCAGATAAGGCAGAAAACCGCCGATTGCAGCAGGCTCGGTACGCGGGTCTGCCTGATAACTATCGAAATAACAATACCCTCCCGGAGTCATAACAACGTCATGTCCCATGCGGGCCGCTTTTATTCCTCCCGTCTCCCCCCTCCACGACATAACCGTTGCCCCGGGAGCTACTCCTCCTTCCAAAATCTCATCCCAACCAATGAGTTTACGTCCCCGTTTCCTCAAAAAACATTCTACCCGACGAATCATATATCCCTGCAACTCCCTCTCCGATTTCAAGCCTTCGCGTTTCATTCTTCTCTGGCACGCCGGACACTTCTTCCACGCAGCAACCGAAGCTTCATCCCCTCCGACATGAATATATTCCGACGGAAACAAATCCGTTATTTCCGTTAACACTCCCTCCACAAATTCAAAAGTCTTTTCATTGCCGATGCAAAATTCCCCGTTCCGGTACGGTTCGTTATAACATCCCAGATGAGGATAGACACTGACAACCTCCTCCGAATGCCCTGGCATCTCAATCTCCGGGATGACCGTAATGTGCTTTCGCGCCGCATAAGCCACCACTTCCCGAATCTCTTCCCGGGTATAATATCCCCCGTAGGCACCTGCAGAATCACGGGTCACGTACTGTCTGTCCCCTTTCCACCAGGCCATATAACCGGATTCCGACCGCCAGGCCGCCCGTCTCGTCAGTTCCGGATACTTTCTGATCTCCACCCGCCATCCCGCAGCGTCCGTCAAATGCCAATGGAAACGGTTCAACTTATAGACCGCCATCCAATCCAGGCATTTCATCACAAACTCTTTCGGAAAAAAATGCCGGGAAACATCCAGGTGCAATCCCCGGTAAGAAAAAGCCGGATAATCAGAAATACGCAAAGCCGGTAAACGCCAACTCTGCCGACCGGAATTATAAAACCGCTCATCACTCAATAACTGTCCGAAAGTCTGTATTCCATAGAAAAGTCCCGCAGCACTTCCCGCGGCAATCCTCACCTGCTCCGGCGTAATATCCAATTGATATGCTTCCCGCTCCATTCCGGCAAGCGTATCGAGAGTCAAAACAACCTGTCCCCGGGTCACTTCCTTCAGGCCATTCCCGGTATATTGCCTCATCAGTTCCTGTAATACCATCAGGCTTTCCTCAGCCCCCGGACCGGCCGATACCGTAACCTCTCCATCCAACCGGAAAAAACCGGATTCCATCATCACCGACACCGGCCGAGGAATAAGATTCAATTCTCCATCAAAATCCTTTTCTGTCCTGCAACTGTTCCACATCCCGGCAAGCAAAAGCAATAAATAGCAACGCACCTTCATATCCAAAATAATTCCGATTAATCCACAAAAATAAACAAAGTCCGCGATTTCACCTCCCTACATCGGCCTTTACACAAAAATTCCCCATAACCGTCCGGTTCATGGGGAAAATCAGAAAATATAAGTATTGAACATTAAGAATACCCTTTATATACGAAACACTAAAAAAAAAGATTTCAAACCATTTCAACACCTGTATTTCTTTTCACCAATTCTATAAATTCTTGAACAGTTGTTTCTGCATTTCTTTGGTTAAAAAAATCTGATATATAATATTTTTTAGCGCAAAAAACAATGTCACCTTTTTCTTCTACCAATTCATTCTTCTTATCAGTAAACATCTCCTCTACCTTACATCGAACATAGAACCTGTCTTGCCAAATATTTTCCTCCACCTCCTCAGGCTTGGTCTGAACCATAAAAATCAAAACAGAGGATGCACTTTCCGGACTAAGGTAAGAATTGGTTTCCCGAAAATCTTTATTAAGCTCCCGAGATTCAAGATATCCTGTATCACTCACTTCAACGACAGATAAATCACACCTGAACGACCTACCTTCCTTTTTGCATGTTTTAGACCCTAAATAAAATTCAAAGATATAACTATAAATAAAATCCCATGCCCATATTTCATGAACATTAAACTGACCATAACTGCTCCGTACATAACGAATCGGGTCAAAAAATAACCTATTACCGGTCAGGTTAGACGGGAATCTCAATTTATCCTGAACAAAATACATCACATCCATAATCCGCCGTTGATATTCAAACAGCAGACGATGTGCTTTGCGTACATCCACCAGAGCTTCTTTTATTTCAATCGGACTCAGTGTTGCCATGAACAGAACTTATCAATGATATGGAATTCTGATTTATATGAAGATTATCTCGATTTAGCGTTTCTAACCAAACAGTGTCACGGACCCCAAATTTATTCAGTCCTGAAATAATATCTCCGATAATACGTTTGTAGGCTGCATCCGAAAGACGGTCATATTCCTTCTTTAACGAAGAGAGTAATGAATGCCAGGTACTCTTGTAAACAGAATAATTTATCTGCTTATTGCCTACTTCAACACTTCGTTCTTCTTTCTGAAGGTTCGTACATCCCCCTAATGCAATCAATATAACAGGTTTTGAGCATTCGTATTCAAGAAAAAAAGAACCTACCTCACTATTCCATTGCTGTTCATATTGACCCCTCCATTCTCCTATTTTTACTTCAATAATTACATCCAATTTTTCAAACCGAAATATTACATCCGGTTCAACATACCTGCTATTAGATATACTCTCATCATCAGCACTGAATTTAGGCCAGAAAGAATAATCAACCAACTCACCAAAAGGACCAAGCCGGATATCATATGCTTTTTTTAGTATATCACATATCTCTGAAGAAGGAAGGTATATCAAATTACCTAAAACCGTTGAGGTTTTCAAGTCTTCTTTCCACATATCGATATCAGACAATTTATTATTCAGGAATGCCTGCAACATACTTCTTGCCTATTCAAGTAAACAAACTAATCCGGACCACTATTATAAATATAGTTATTAAGAATCACCTCTCCCACGACCAAGTTTCGGATTTAACACATTTGGGAATCAAACTGTTACAAAATAAAAAAGTGAATAAATCCAGAGAATCTCCGTCTTTATTCACTCCAGTACCCAGGGCGGGAATCGAACCCGCACGTCTGTTGAGGACACTGGATTTTGAGTCCAGCGCGTCTACCAATTCCGCCACCTGGGCAAAGAACTCGGGTGCAAAGGTAGAGATTTTAGTATAAACTCCAAAAATTTGGACTGTTTTTTTCAACCTTTTTCTAAATAGGGAATTTCTCTTCGGAAAAACAAAGCAGAAAAAGCCGGAAAACCTTTGTCCATATTTAAATAAAGTTTTTGATTAACATAGAATGTCTAAAAAAAATCCCATCTTTGTAGAAGTGTGTAATAAACGGGTATTAACTTAAACTTTTAAAGTTATGCAAGAATGGTGGGCCTCATTGGATCTCTATATGCAAATCTTGTGGATGATTACTTTAAGTGCAAGTTTGATTTTTATCATTCAAACCATACTGACTTTTACGGGTATGGATACGGACAGCGGACTGGATGTGCCCGATGGGGGATTTGATTCGTCAACAGATGTGGGAACCTTCCCATTCCAATTATTCACATTCCGGAATTTCATTAATTTTTTTCTGGGATTCGGTTGGACTGCCATAGCCTTAGAAGGAAAAGTAAGTACTGTGGCCAGTATTATTCTTTCCGTTTTGGTAGGATTGGCTTTAGTTGCTGCCATCATGTACCTTTTTTTCCTGATGAGTAAAATGGAGCAATCCGGCAACATAGAAACAGCCAGTGCCGTAGGCTGCAAGGGGAACGTCTACCTTACCATTCCGGGCCACCGCCAGGGAGAGGGGAAGGTACAGATTTCCATTCAGGGTGCCATCCGCGAATTTGACGCCACAACGGAAGGAGATACCCTCCCTAACGGCACTCCCATCCAGGTCGTTGCCGTATTAAACGAAAATATGCTCCTTGTTGCTAAAATATAAAGCTAAACCAAATTCATAAATCAATGGAAACAAGTCTCTATTTAATCATGGTGATAGTTGCAGTTATCTTCGTCACATTTGCAGCCATCTTATCCCGTTATAAACGTTGTCCGTCCGACAAAATCTTGGTAGTTTACGGAAAAACAGGAAAAAACAAAACCGGAGGAGTAAGCTCAGCCCGGTGTATTCACGGAGGAGCCGCCTTTATCTGGCCGGTATTTCAAAGCTATGCCTTTCTGGACCTCACACCGATTTCCATCGAATGTAATCTGACAAATGCATTAAGTAAACAAAACATCCGGGTGGACGTTCCGTGTCGCTTCACTGTCGGTATTTCCACCGAGCCGGAAAGCATGACCAATGCAGCAGAACGTCTTTTAGGCCAACGCTTGGAAAATATCCAGGATTTGGCAAAAGATATTCTCTTCGGGCAATTGCGTTTAGTCATTGCCACCATGGATATAGAAGAAATCAACTCCGACCGGGACAAATTCCTGGCCAATGTAAGTGCCAACGTAGAAGCAGAGTTGCGTAAAATCGGGCTGAAACTCATCAACGTCAATGTAACCGACTTACGGGACGAATCGGGTTACATTGAAGCTTTAGGAAAAGAAGCGGCAGCCAAGGCTATTAATGATGCCAAAAAAAGTGTTGCCGAACAAAACCGTTTTGGTGAAATCGGTAAAGCAGAAGCAGACCGGGATAAAGACATCCGCATTGCCGAGACTGTCCGGGACACCCGAATCCGTACTTCCGAGGCCAATGCCTCGGCTGTGGAGGGAGAAAACAACGCCAAAATCCACATTGCCGACTCCGATGCCACCCGTCGTGAACGCGAGGCAGAAGCGGGACGGAAAGCTACGGCGGCCGAAAAAGTACAGGCTGCCAAAGCCTTAGAGGAAGCCTACCAGGCTGAAAAAGAGGCCGAAATTGCACGTGCCGAACGCGAAAAAGCAACCCAGACGGCCAATATCGTTATCCCTGCCCAAATAGCCAAAGAAAAAGCAATTATAGAAGCAGAAGCAGAAGCAGAACGCTTGCGCCGCCAGGCCCAAGGAGAAGCCGATGCCATTTTCGCCAAGATGGAAGCAGAGGCCCGCGGTTTATACGAAGTTCTGACCAAGCAGGCCGAAGGCTATGACCGTATTGTCAAAGCTGCCGCAGGCGATCCGGACAAGGCAGTGACAATGCTGATTACAGATAAACTGCCGGAACTGGTAAAAACCCAGGTGGAAGCAGTGAAGAACATCAAGATAGACAAGGTAACCGTATGGGATGGCAACAACGCAACCAACGGCAACACTGCCACAGCAAACTTTATTTCAGGCATGATGAAATCCGTTCCTCCGTTAAACGACCTGTTTAACATGGCAGGACTGAATCTGCCCACCTATCTGAAAGGTAAAACGGAAACCGAAACCGGGAAGGAAGAAGAAAAATCCGAAACCAATACGGAAGTCTGAAGCGGTTAAAATTTCTCCTGTCAATAAAGAGGCCGGCCGAAAAGTAATATTTCGGCCGGCCTCTTTTCCTGCTCTAAACAATCTCAATCAGACGCTCCCTTTCTCATATTGCCTAAAACAACTTTACTTTCTTTTTGCCGTTAAACAAGGGAAAATGCATGAAACTATTCTGCGCCCCGTACCGTTGTTCATGCAAAATAAATCAGATACGGCATTGAAATCAATATAACCTCAAAAAACAAATACGATAAATTTAAAACGGAAGATTTTTCCGAAGTTAATACTATTTAATTAAATTTGTAATATCAGAACAGTAATGGCACATATGAGAAAACTTTTCCTCTTTTTGTTTCTGCTGGCTTTCGTGCGGGAAACTGCCGGTCAGGAACTCGGCGGCAAAGGGCCGGATGGATTTCGCTGGCGGCTAATAGGACGGGCATTCTTCGATGGAGGAGTTTTTTTGAAAGACACCGCCCGGGAAAACAGTTTTCAGATAAATGACCTCCGTGTAGGGACAATCATTCACTTCCTGGATGCCTGGGAAGCTAAAATCGAATTGGGTTACGGCGACAGTAAAATTTCTTTGAAAGACGTCTATCTGAATTACGAATACAAGAATAGTTCTTTCCGTTTAGGCTACCATTTCGAACCTTTCGGAAACGCGCGGGTAGGGACAAGCAACTATCGTTTCATTACCAACGCTGTTTCGGACAAAGCTTTGGGCAACAGCCGTAAATTAGGATTCAGTTACAGCTATAACCACAAATGGTTCAATTTTATCGGAGGAGTATTCAGCGATGGGGACATTCAAAAATCAAAACCGGTAAACCAAGGCTATTCTTTGGCCGCAAAGGTAGTCGGGCGTCCCTTGATGGAGGACAAAAAGCTGATTCATATCGGAGTGGCTCCCCGGTTCAACAGCAGCCATAAAGAAGTGTCTTTTTCGGCCGGAGCTCCAACGGATTTATTGGCAAAAGCCGACAATACCTTTTTGGACGCCCACATTTCCCAGGTGATTAATCAGTGGAAACTGGATTTGGAAACTATTCTGTTGTACAACAAATGGTACTTTCAGGGCCAGTATTTCCTGGCCAGTCTGAACCGTTTCGCGGCTGAAAACTACAAAGCCAAAGGAGGGTACGCCCAATGTGGTTATATGGTTCTGGGTGCCAAACACAATTACAATGCCAAGACGGGTATGATTGTAAATCCTGCACCCCGGAGCCTGGAAATCCTGTTGCGTTACGACAATATGAATCTGAACGATGCAGGAATCCGGGGAGGACGTTTGTCCGATATTTCTGTGGGAGTAAATTATTTCATTAATAAATACGTCGCAGCAAAAGTGAATTATACCCGCATGATGATCGGGCATTCTTCCCCTCAGGGAAAAGATGATTTTGATTTATTGCAGGGAAGAGTGCAAATCAGTTTCTAAGTTACGACGGATTGATTTTATCCACGGCAATCTGATAGTTATCCCCTATGCGAAGGTTCGCGCTAAAGGAATTTCCGGATTCATCCTTAAAACCGGCAAGAGTTCCTGTTTTTCCTTTCAGGACCAAAGATTCGACTTGTTTCTGAGTCAGTTTTTTCCCGTGAATCTCCATCGGAATTAAAAAATCGCAAGACTTCCGGTAGAGGGAACATCCCCAGGCCGTTTTTCCATGAATGATATTTCCTTCCCCGCATTTGGGACACTTCAATGATGCCTCCGGTTTCTTTATTCCGGTTTCATCCGTTCTGCTTTTCTTCCCGGATTTCTCCTTTTCACCGGATTCTTCTATTGTAATTGTCTTGGAAGAAGAATATTTGACATAATGGACTATTTCGTTTACCATTACTTTCAGTTCTTCCATAAAATCGGCTACCTGATATGTGCCGTCTTCTATCATGCGGAGTTTTTTCTCCCATTGTCCGGTAAGCTCTGCCGATTTCAGCAAGTCATTCTGGATAGTATCTATCAATTCTATGCCGGTTGCCGTTGCCAGAATGCGTTTTTTATCCTTCCGTATATACTGGCGTTTGAATAAAGTTTCAATAATATTAGCACGGGTGGAAGGTCTTCCTATTCCGTTCTCCTTCATTAAATCCCTCAATTCCTCATCTTCCACTTGTTTTCCTGCTGTTTCCATTGCCCTCAGCAAATCGGCTTCTGTATAATATTTTGGGGGCTGGGTCTGCTTTTCCTGCAATTCCGGAGTATGGGGGCCATGCTCTCCTTTTTCATAAACCGGCAATACATTCTCTTCATTCTGTTTGTCGGTATTGGTTCCGAACACCACCCGCCAGGCAGGCTCAATGATTTGTTTTCCCGTTGCCTTAAAATCCTCATCACCAATTTTAGCCATCACAGTGGTATTCGCCACTTCACAGTCCGGATAAAAAACGGCAATAAAACGCCGGACAACCAAATCATACACCCGTTTTTCTTCCGGCGACATATCATAACTGAACACTCCGGTAGGAATAATGGCATGGTGGTCCGTAATTTTCTTATCATTAAAAACTTTAGGGGATTTACGGATTTTTCCGCCTTCCAGGACAGGTTTGGTGAGCGCCTCGTAAGGTTTTAATCCTTTCAGGATTTTAGGTACCTTGGCATATTGGTCATTGGGCAGGAAGTTAGTATCAACCCTGGGATAAGTAGTCAGTTTCTTTTCATACAGGGACTGAATAATTTTCAAAGTATTCTCGGCAGTAAACGCAAATTTCCGGTTACATTCCACCTGTAAAAGGGTCAAATCAAAAAGTTTAGGCGGGTGTTCCATTGCTTTTTTCCGTTCGACGCTGATAATTTCCAACTCTAACGGTGTAATTTTCTCCATGAAAGCCTCTGCTTCTTCCTTTTTATTGAAACGTCCTCTTTGGGAAGAAAAAATTCCATCCCGGTAGTTCGTACGGATTTCCCAATAGGTTTCCGGTTTAAAATTTTCTATGGCTTTTTGACGTTCCACCACCAAGGCCAGGGTTGGTGTCTGCACCCTTCCGATAGAGAGGACATTTTTCCCTGTTCCGTATTTCAACGTATAAGCACGGGTGGCATTCATCCCCAACAACCAATCTCCGATTGCCCTGGCAGAGCCGGCTGCATAGAGCGTATCGAAATCCTTTGCTTCCATCAGTTTATCGAATCCTTCGCGGATGGCTTCCTCCGTCAGGGAAGAAATCCACAGGCGTTTGACCGGCACCCCGCATCTGGCCTTGGTCAGCACCCAACGTTGTATCAACTCACCTTCTTGCCCAGCATCCCCGCAATTAATCACCATTTCGGCCTTCCCCACCAACTCTTCTATAACGGCAAACTGTTTTTTTATTCCTTCATCTTCAATCAGGCGAATGCGGAATCTGGAAGGAATCATCGGCAGCGCCCCCAGGTTCCATTTTTGCCATTTCTCCATATATTCCCCCGGTTCCTGCAACGTGCATAAATGCCCGAAGGTCCAGGTGACACAATACCCGTTTCCCTCGAGATAGCCATTTCTCCGGACAGTAGCCCCCAGAATATTGGCTATTTCCTTTGCAACACTCGGCTTTTCGGCAATACACATCTTCATAATTCCGCACAACTTGATTTGGATGCAAAGATACGACAAAATCAAATAAAGGTAAAAGAGTACCGAAAAAGCACTCCGCAACCAGAAAAACTACCCCTGAAAGGGATAAAAAATCCCCAAGACCGCTTAACAGACTTGGGGAATTTTCATTGTAAAGTGAATAAATTTACGTATTTATATCTTGTTTCTGACCAACAACCATAAAAACCGAAAGAGATGAACTTGCCGCTTCATGCGTGAAGGCTGTCTGAACAGGCGGTAAGCCCATTCCAGGTTGTTCTCTATCCACCAACGGGGAGCCCGGTTCACCTTGCCGGTATAAACATCAAAACTCCCTCCCAATCCCTGATAGATGGCTGTATGTTGCCGTTGCATTTCCTCCATCAGTTCTTCTTGTACCGGAGAGCCCATGGCAACAAATACAACATCAGGCTTCCGGTTTGAAATGTCTTTAACAAGAGCAGACCTCTCCTCCTTCGAGAAATATCCGTCGCGGTAACCCACAATTTTAATCCCCGGATATTCATTGTTCAATTTATCAACCGTATTCTTAATCACCTCCTGTTTGCCCCCAACTAAATAAAAGGTTCTCTCATTCTTATAACGATTAATAATTTTCAGCCACAGTTCACATCCGGGAATCCGTGCAATCCGGTCGGCTGCCTTTTTCTTTTTAAGCGCCATAACCGCTCCTATCCCATCGGCATAACCCAGGTTACGGTTTATCATCTCCCTGACTTTATCCGGGGCATGCAAAATCTTTTCCGCATTTACAGCAACCAAAATACAGGGATTGTTGTCGATATATTCCAACAGTTCCTCATCCGAAGCGAACGGATAAACATTAATTCCCAGCAGGGATACGGGCTGAATATCCATATTAAAAGTAAAATTTAAATTTTTAAAAGATATATTTCTCAAAATCCATTTCCAATTGCCTGGCGACTTTTGAAGCTAAAAAACGATGCTGGGCATAATTGTAATTATAAGAGGAAATACTCTCATATAATTTTTCATTCCGCATCAGTTGAACTATTTTTTCTATATATTCATTTGTATCAAAATCTTCTATCAGATACCCCATTTTTCCATCTTCAAAAAAGTCTTTCAATCCCCCCACCGGGCGAGTAATAACCGGCAGCCCGAAAGCCATGGCTTCCAGAACAGAGGTTGGCATCCCCTCGCCGTGAGTAGGCAATAGATATATATCGGAATCTTTATAACAATTGGCCAGTTCCTCTCCGAATTTTGCTCCCAGAAGTTTAATACCATTCATAGACCGGGTGAGAGTTTCAACCGCCCTCAGTTCTTTTCCGCTTCCGACAACATACATGCATGCCTCCGGATACATTTGCTTAAATCGTTTAAACACTTCGATAGTAAAATAGATTCCCTTATTCTTCTCAATTCTTGCTAAAAACAACAATTTACCTGTACATTTCGGGGAGGGGTCAATACTAAAGTTTTTTAAAAGTTTATCATCCACTTTAGTTGTTGTGAGCAATACAGGAACTTTTATACCGCAATCCATCAATTTCTGCCGGAATTCGGTGCAAAGGACATAAATTATTTCAGAGTGCCCATAAACCGTTTGAAAGAAAAAAGGTTTCCGAATGAGCTTTTCTATGTATTTTTCATCCCATCCATGTATAAAGGTAACAACCTTTTTTCTGAAAATTTTAGCTGTGATCAAATATAATCCGTCCCGGAACAACTGATATTTTCTGAGAGACGGATTAACAATTATCAAATCATATTTTCCAAAGAGTATCCGGAAGCTAAATAGCAACAAATCGTATGGAAACAAAAAGAAAGGATGTATTTTCAAATTATTTCGCCGGCCATAATAAATGTATTCTATTGTATGAGACCAATAGTCATTTAACCCGAGGTAATGGTTAGCCACCCCGCCAACCCGTTTTAAATCCGGGCATACAATCAGTATTTTTTTCATCTTATATTATAAAAAAGAATTAGAATAAGCATTGAAGCCGTATAAACGAATGACAGCAGTTTCCGGTATTTGTATTCCCGTAGTTTTTGATACCCGTACACCGATAGAATAAAGAATAAAGGAATCATCGTATAGGAAAATCTGTAATCAAAAGAAAAGACAGTGATGATAACGAGTATGATATTCAGAAATATAAAAAAGGTAATCGGATATAATGCGGTTATCCCGTTTTTAATCACATAAAACATTCCGTACAATCCAAATAAGGAAATCAACGTTTTCAGCAGAGAATAAGGATTATAGAGTAAAGCTTCTTTGGTATTTGACAAAAGAAAATTAGGATATGGTCCGACAAAACCGGCAAAAGAATTCATGATTATCCTGAATAAACTCCCTCCGCCGCCTTCCGGATTTTCTGCCTGCTTATGAATAATGATAGCCAACAAAGGGTATTCGGTAGATATTAGATAAGAAGTGAAAGTAGCTAAAACCCATACTCCTGCTACCAGCAGGAAAAGCAGTTTGGAAGACAGCCTTTTATATACCGGATGACAAAAGAGGAGAATAAGGAGAAACAGGGTTATATAATGCCTGAAAAAAAGAGTAGATAAAATAAATGCAAATGTCAGAATTAAATATTTAAAATTCTTCCGGTAAAACCAGCAATACATATAATACATGGCTGCGGTGATCAGAGTGATGAATACAGATTCTTTCATTCCACAGCTGTTACTCCATATCGCACAAGAATTTAATCCCCATAAAAGCATGGCTACTTTGGCCTCCTTGCTCTGAAGGAAAAAACGTCCCAACTTATAAGTAAATATTGAACAAAGGGCAAATGATAAACTATTTAACAGGATAAGCAGTATTCTGGCCTGATTGTCTGATGAGGTATATCTGAAAACAAGTCTTAAAAGAAGAGGAAAACCATAATCTGAGATTTCGGCATCCTGGCTCTGCAAATAGGCAACAGCCCCGCTGAGGGAAGGAATATCTTTCAGAGCAGAAGCATAATTGTAATAGGTAATGGCATCTACCGGATTATAACCATAGGGACTTTCCGTATAATGAAGAAAAAAATAATACATCCCTAAGGACAGGATAACATTATAGATAAATATAACTACAATACCCGACCGGACATTTAAGATTATACCAAGAATAAAGGAACCGATAAAAAATAAGAATAAAATAAACGGAACAACAAATAATTCCGTTGGCGTAGGTTTGGAAGAATTAAAAAAGATTATAAAAAAGAACAGGAGGAGCAGATAGATAAAGGTATATCCTATTATCCTGTTTATGATATTGGAAGTACTGTAAACCGAACCTGGTATCATCAGATTAGTTCTTCTATTTTTTTCAACAGTCGCATGGAAAATTTACTCCATGTCCTGTCCTGCACAGAATTTTGGCAAGTAGTTTTAATTGTTGCGCGGTTATTCTTTACATTACAAATAAATTGGAAGATACGGTCTATCTGTTCGCCGGATATTTCAATATCGGGCAAAATCAGACCGTTTTCTCCCGATTTCACCGTTTCCTTTATATCTCCGGCATACTGCGTCGCTATAACCGGAACTCCTGCAGCCAAATATTCCAGAATTTTAGTGGGGGAAGAAACCTGGTTTAATAACCGTTGGTCTCGAATTAAAAAACCGGCATCCATCAAGGGAAGATATTCAGGTATTTGTCTGCCTGTCAATGAGTAAACCGCATAATGTTCTGCCCCCAATCTGTCTAATTCCGGTTTGATGCTCTCCGTGGGAAAGTTGGTAAACAATAAAAAGAAGATCCGCGCGTCCTTTTTGCGGAGTTCTGAAACAATGTGTAAAATAGAATGGATATTTTGCCATTTTTGCAAACCTCCGCAATATCCCAATAAAATCCGGTCAGCATATTTTTCAGAGAGAGTTGCAAGTGGTTGCCGTTGAAATCTTTCATAATCTACACAGCAAGGCATGACAAAATAATTATTTATTTTTTGCGAGCTTATTTTCTCAAGAGCTGTTTTTAAATTTTCTGAAACGACAATAATGAAATCAGCCAACCGAACAGCCCGGGTTGTTGAATTTTTTATGGATTTCAATTTGGGATGAGTCTCCGGAAGAGCCGGATGTAAAAAATGATATTCGTCTGCACTCTCTCCATGAAAATCTACAATAAGAGGAGTATTCCTCCTTTTGAAACGGGCAATTTGTCCTCCATAATTATGCTCAGCCTGAATAAAAACGTACTTATTCCATAGATTAAGAAAAAACAAACATACCTGCCCTGTAAAAATAGTCAATGCTTTCAGAAAAAGTCCTCTGCTAAATCCAAAACAAGGCATTAATATCCAACCGACATCTTCCCTCAGGTAGTTTTTATATTTAAACAGGTATTTTAAACTGGGGTAAGAAAATAACAACAGCACAGTGATTTGGTAACCAGCTCCGATGTAAGTATCTATAAATGAATACAACCGATGTTTCGCCCCTTCATCTATATGAAACTTCAGTCCGGGAATAATCATTAAAATTTTCTTATTGGACTTTTGTCTTTTCATTCAGATAAATATTGATAAGTTTGTCCGTCAATAAGTCGATGTCAAATTTTTGCCACCACTCTTCATAAGACAGATATGAAGTTCCGGAATGCGAGGAAAGAGGATGCTGTAAAGAATTTTTCCCAAGATAAACCTTCCGGATAAGTTTCTGCAGCTTCTCAGCCAATTGCTCCGCATCCTCTTTTTCTATCAAATAGCAATCTTCAAGTCCCTCCACAATCTCCGGCATCCCACCGGTATTCGTACATATAACAGGAAGCCGGTAAGCACATGCTTCTATAATAGCCATGCCTAACCCTTCACTACGTGAAGGATGAACATAAATATCAAAAGCGGGCAATATTTCCATAATGTCCTCCCTTTTGCCAAGCAGGTGAAAGACTTGTTCCAACCGATATTCTTTTTGTAAAAGAAGAATACGTTGCAGAAATGCAAGGTCCGTTTCTGCGGGTTGGCTGCGCAAACCTCCTATATGACAGAACTGAAAGGGAGGTAAATCCGGTATTCCTTGTAAAATATTCAGGGCCTTAACTATAACGTCCAACCCTTTCAGGTATTCGATTGCCCCAATGTTACAAATCCTTATCGTCGCATCCTGTGGGTTAAAACCCAACTTTTTACAAGCCCCGGAATAAGTTCCATGCGGTCGTTCTATTCCCAAATGGAGATTCGCAATATTAGGCCTGTCAACAAAGGCTTTGTATTGTTTTTGTGTTGCCTCAGATACGCAAAATACTTTTTCAGAAGCTACCGCCAACAAGTATAAATAGGTCTTGAAAAAGAAATATCTGATACGTCCCTTTCGAGTCTTATATTCCTCCATTGTCCCCTCCCAAATTTTGGAATGAAAAGAGACAAAAAGTTGAAAACGGAAGAAAGGCCGGAGACAAGCCAGCAGAAGTTTTATCTGGTTTATAAAATGTACGTGAACAATTTCGGGTTTGTACTGCTTTAATAATTTTATAATTGCAATTGTACGGGCCAGTATATTCTGACCGGATTTTAAAAAGATAATGTCCGCCTGGCTTCTGACAATAGCTTCTTTTAATTCCGGAGCCTCGTCCAAGGTATCAAAAAAAACAAAAAAAAGATTATGGCCCTGTGACCTCAATTTTTGGGCAACCAGTACATTGAATTTGTCAAAACCGGAATAAACAACCGGCTTGTAATTGATAAACTGAAAGATCGTAGCCATTCGGGGAAGGGATATATTTTATAAATAACTTATTCCGCTTGCTTTACTTGTGATGAATGTTTTTCCAGAATGTTATATTTTATATTAGAATTCAACATGGACTTAAAAGTCAGAATAACAACAAAACAGCCCAGAAGGTAAATGGGAATTCTGATTATCCAAGACACGGAAATAAATGATAAACCGATTAAAGCGCTTATCATACTCCATACAATCAGAACGTTTTTTGATACAACAAATTCCAAAGGCATCCATCTCTTTTTAATGTATACAGGATACATCACCATGGTCACCATTATATAAGCCAGGCAATAACTAATCGCTAACCCTACGGAAGCATAGCATTTTAAATAATAAAAACTGCTTAACAGAAAAACGCCCCAAAGCACATTGTCCAATAAATTGACCCACTGCATATTTTGCGTAACAAAGATTCTGCTCATTCCTTGTTTATACATGATAATCACCATAAACAATATGACAAAGACAAGCGTTCTGTCAAATATTTCTCCCTCGTATTCTTTGCCAAAAAGATAACTCCCAATTTCCGGGAAGCATAGAAACGGCAATCCAATCATGACTCCCAGAAACCAGGGCATTAACACATTCAATTTTTCAATAAGATTGTCATGAGTCTTGCTGTTCGACATAAAAGCAATGAAAGGCGCGTTTAGTGTATTGGCTGCAACTACCACTATGGTATTGACAATCAAGGCTGCCGAATAAATTCCCATCGCAGAAAAACCGGCAGTATTTACCAACATAACGTCCGAGCACCATTTTACCGGCATGATAATCAATCCGGATAAAGCAGCCGGCAGACTAAATATATAGAGTAAGCGCCATTCTTTTAACCCTTCTCTCAGATTCAGGGAAATCACTTTTCTTTGAACCAAAGACTTTATGGCCATTTGGTATTGGACGCAAAGGGTGAAATTGGTAATGGTATAAGCTATTATACTGCCTCTTACCCCATAAAAGTATGCTCCGGTAACAAATACCGGAAAAGAAATCAATGCATTTATGATATTAATTTTCGCATCTGTTTTGAATTGTTTAAGTCCGAACAATATACCGGTTTGTGCACCGTTTAAAGCACTCATCAGCAATATAAACGAGGCAATCCGGAAATCGTTGACCAGATAAGGGGATTTCAGGGTTTTGTCTGCAATCAGGTCCGAAAACGTAAAAGATGCAATGGTCACGATTATTCCCATAAAAGCAGCAAAAGACATCGTTAGCGAAGCTATTCTGCTTGCTTTCGAGGAATCCGATTCAAGGTATTGGGCAATAAATTTTGTTCCTGTAATCCCCAGGCCGAAGCTGGCAAAAGCAGAAAACATCATGACAGTGTTCCGGATAAGCCCATATTCCCCGTATCCGTCCTTACCCAGGATTCTTGCAATCAGAATCCAAGCTATAAAATTCAGGACTTTAGAGGAAACCGAACCAAAAACCGACCAAAAAATGTCTTTAGCTAATCCTTTTACTTCTGAGGTCTGATTGGAATACAGTTCCCGGAATTTATGAATCATTGCCACAATATCGGATTATCTTATCTTTATCAGACTCCGGACTATCCTTTCGCACGCTTTTCCATCCCCATAGGGATTGACAGCCAGACTCATCTGATTGTAATATTCGCTGTTATCCAATAAGGCAGACACTTCTTCCCTGATTTTGCCGTAATCGGTTCCGACTAATTTTACGGTACCGGCCTCCAGCGCTTCCGGCCGCTCGGTGGTATTCCTCATGACCAGAACGGGTTTACCCAAACCGGGAGCTTCTTCCTGAATCCCACCGCTATCTGTCAGGACAATAGTGCTCTTTTCCATGAGGTATACAAAAGAGAGGTATTCCAGGGGTTCAATAAAAAATATATTCGATAATGAGGATGATCCGAAGATTTCGGTAATCGGTTGCCGGACATTAGGATTCAAGTGCATGGGGTAAACGAAATCCACTTCCGGATATTTTTCCGTAAGTGATTTTATGGCCTGACACATGGAAATAAAACCATCCCCAAAGTTTTCACGGCGATGTCCGGTGATAAGGACAAGTTTTCTACCCTGCCCCAGGCGGCTAACGGCATAACCGGCCTTCGCAAGGATGTCCTCCAATTCCCGGGCAAGCGATTTGTTTTCTTTGATTTTCCGAACAACCCAATAAAGGGCATCGATTACGGTATTTCCGGTAACAATGATTTTCTCGTCAGCGATGTTTTCCTGCAACAGATTTTGCCGGCTTAATAAAGTCGGTGCAAAATGATAAGCCGCTATCCGTGCAGTAATCTGCCGGTTCATCTCCTCCGGCCAGGGGCTGTAAATATCATGAGTACGCAATCCGGCTTCGACATGCCCCACCGCTATTTGTTGATAAAAAGCCGCTAAAGCGGCAGCCGTTGATGTCGTCGTATCTCCGTGCACCAGTACGACATCCGGATGGGTTTCTTTCAGGACTTCCCGCATACCCGTCAGGACCCTTGCAGTAACATCATAGAGATCCTGTCCCTGCTTCATGATATTCAAATCATAATCCGGCCGGATATCGAAGATATGAAGTACCTGATCCAGCATTTCGCGATGCTGGCCCGTAACACATACTATGGTTTGGAACTCTTCCGGATATTTTTGAAATTCTTTTACCAGAGGAGCCATTTTTATGGCTTCAGGACGAGTCCCGAAAGCCAGCATAATCTTTTTCATTGGAAAATCAGTTCTTTTTTAATCCCATTTATAATCTTCCTTTACCCCGCTCTTCAAGGCTGGTCCGAATTCGAATCCCATTTGCCCGAACCATTGTTCCCGTTGAAGGATATTCTGATAAAACCGGGTAAAGTCAAGCACCTCCCCCTGATGCCACATTTGTTCTGCCAATGCAAGAATACGGGGGAACAAACGCCGGTCTATCATCCGTTCTGTAACTCCGTCATCGGTCCACAACGCACAAGTCATACCGAGAACCAGGGGATTCTTTTCATCGATTACTTTGTCTGAAGGATTATTGTAATATACATCTTTCAGGTCGAAAGTACGCTCTTTCGCATATCCTTTCCAAGGAGTAAGCGGAAAATTCAGATATGTATAATAATTGGAACTGCAAATGACCGGATACCGTAACCTGAGTGCATTCCGAAGTGCCAGGTCTTTATGGCCCCGGAAGTTCCACCACTGAATTACTGTATTATCCGGTAGCGGATACCCGTCATGATAGGCCACATCGCCCCAAAATATGGCCTGACGCCCCTTCAATTTCAGGTAAGCGGCCATCTGTGCCGAGAACCATAATTGCAGGTCGTGACTGTTTTTCAAATTCATTGCAGTAATCCTCTGTTGACAATCCGGACACTTGTTCCAGTTATCTTTCGGTGCTTCGTCACCTCCCAGATGGATATAAGGGGAAGGGAAAAGAGTACATACTTCGTCCAACACATTTTTCAAAAAATGCAAAACTTCTTCTTTGCCCGCACAAAATATATTAGGGGTAAATCCGTATTCCGGTACTTCAACAGGCAGGCCAAAGCAACTGAGTTCCGGATAAGCGGAGAGTGCAGCTTCAGCATGTCCCGGCATATCTATCTCAGGCACAACAGTAATGTTCCGCTGAGCAGCATATTCAACAATTTCCCGTATTTCTGCCTGTGTATAAAATCCCTGTTGTTCTTCACCTTTTCCTACTGTTCCCCCTATCTGTGCGAGACGCGGATACCGTTTGATTTCGATCCGCCAGCCTAATCCTTCGGTCAAATGCCAATGAAAATAATTCATTTTAAGTAATGAAGCCATATCAATGTATTTTTTGATAGTGGCTATTTTCTGGTATTGCCGTCCGGAATCCAACAGAAAACAACGCCATGGCACACGGGGAGAATCGGAAATAACAACAGAAGCAAAAATAAGGTTCCCTGCTGAATCAGCCACCCATTGGCGTAAGGTCTGTACGGCATGAGTAAATCCTTCTTTCCCGGAAGCGGCGATCACCATTTGTCGCGGATTTATACTTATTTTATAAGCTTCCGAAGACAATGAGGAATCGGTCACCCAGTAAATCTCAGCTTTGGATGCTTTTTTCGTCCATTTGACGGGAATATTACGGAGTACTTCCGTACGAAAAAAACTTAAATAGAAAGTTGTAGTGTCTTCTGCGTATATAGAAACATTTTTTCCTATGTTCAAATTGCCTTTTTGTATTTTCACCTGATTCGGGGAAGGAAATACAATCTGCCCACAAGCAATAACAACGAATGATACAAGAAAGAAAACAGTCAGCAATAGGTATCTCATGGAATAATATTATTTTGATTGTAATTAACAAAGAATAATCCGCACTCACTCACGTTTTAAAAGTACAAATATATCCTGAAAACAATCATTATTTTGAGATAATCTACAAAATTCGAAAAAGACCTGTCTATTCTTTATCTGTCTCTCGACCGTTCCGGAGCAAAACTCAGGAAGTGACGGGAAAGAATGTTTGAATTAACAAGACATTGTAAACAAAAGAGAATCAATTCTTTTTATAAATCCCGCAAAAATCCAGAATTACTTTATCGTCGCGGAAAGGTAAAGTTTTGAACTCCTTATGTGCTACGAGGAAGACTACGATATCGGCTTTCTCGTAAGCTTCGGCATAAGGCGTCAGTTTAAAGACTTTATGGTCCGCAATGTTAGGTTCAACCACAAGAATATCAGCATTATTACAACTTTGCATCACCTCCGTCGTAATATGTTTGGCCGGAGCTTCCCGCAAATCATCGATATCCGGTTTAAAGGCAAGGCCCATCATGGCAAGCACCGGTTTCCGATGGTGTTCCAGTTCAAATTGAAGCATAGCATTTTTTACTTTTTCCGCACACCAGAAAGCTTTGTAATTGTTGACTTCCCTGGCTTTTGAAATAACCTGCGATTCCATCGGAAAATCTGCAATAATGAAATACGGGTCAACAGCTATGCAATGTCCCCCGACACCACAACCAGGCTGAAGAATATTTACACGGGGATGTTTATTGGCCAGATCGATTAATTCCCAGACATTGATTCCGGCTTTGTCGCAAATAAGTGACAATTCATTGGCAAAAGCAATCTGAACATCACGGGAAGAATTTTCCGTCAGTTTACACATTTCTGCCGTTTTCGCATTCGTCCGGTGTAAAGTGCCCTGCACAAACTGGCTGTAGAAACAGACCGCCTTCTCGGTTGATTCCGGATTGATACCCCCAATTACCCGGTCATTATTCCTCAACTCGTAAATAACATTTCCCGGCAACACCCGTTCCGGACAATAAGCAATGTAAATTTTATCTTTTAACTCGGGACGTTCATCGAATATAATTTCGGTCATCATTTCGGTTGTTCCCACCGGAGAGGTAGACTCTATGACAAACAAATCCCCCTCTTTCAAATAAGGAATCACACTCCGGGTAGCCGCTTCAACATAGGCAATGTCCGGTTGATAGTCTCCCTTAAAAGGAGTCGGTACGACAATGAAATAAGCCTCACTGGTTTCCGGCTGTGTAGAAGCATGCAGTTTATTGTTTCTAACTACTTCCTGCAGACAATCTTCCAGCCCCGGTTCGACAATATGCAGTTTTCCCTGGTTTGTCAGTTCTACTACCTGAGGATTTATATCTACACCGACAACGTCAATACCTTGCTTTGCCGCAATGATTGCAGTCGGAAGCCCTATGTAGCCTAAGCCCATAAAACACGCTTTCATCTGTATATAATTTATGTTATAACTTATTGATTTTTCAATGAAAAAAGAAGAGGCGCAACACCATATCCCTTTGAAGTCCAATTAAATTAGGATTTAATTGGACTCCGGTCAGACACAGACTGCTTGCATTCCCGATAACATTTTTATTTTTGCAGAGGTGTAAAATCAGAACGGGAGTATGATGGAAGCAACGGATAAATATATGGAAAGCCGGATTTTTGGTTATGCCCGGGTGAGTACGCGCGATCAGAATCTGGATATGCAGCTCGATGTATTACAGCAACAAAAGTGTATAAAGATATTTTGTGAAAAAATCTCCGGTATAAAAAAAAGACCTGAATTGGAACGGTGTCTTTCTTCTCTCAAAGAAGGCGATGTTTTAGTAGTTTACAAATTGGACCGATTGGCCAGAAGCTTATCTGAGATTGTACGGATTTGTTCGGAACTGGAAAATAAAAAGATTCGAATCCGGTCGGTAAAAGATAATATAGATACGACAGATTATATGGGAAAATTCACTATGCATATTTTTGCGGCCTTGGCAGAATTTGAGCGGAATGTGATTATAGAACGTACCCGGGAAGGCCGTGAGGCTGCTTTAAAAAGGGGTAAAATATTTGGCCGTCCGAAAGGATTGAGTTCCCTTGCCCAGAAAAAAGTAAAACAAGCAGCAAGGCTTTATCAACAAGGAAATTCCATTAAACATATTTGTCAACAAATTGAAATAAAGAGTAAAAGCACTCTATACCGCTATCTTCAACTTGAAAATATACAATTGAGAGCAGGAAGTAAATTTCCTTCCCTGGAGAAAAGATTATGCCCTGAAAACCGGAAATAAGAAATAGTCTCTTCTCTTGATAAAGTAAGAATAAAACTATATTTTTGCGAACAATACAAAGGCCGTTCCTCAGAACCAGACATGTCACTGAGGAGCGCGG